>Ga0187853_10000012_pt1 | contig 223165 bp, 211 predicted proteins | sample June2016WEW_6_10_2_FD_132417 | JGI IMG/M metagenome (GOLD analysis project Ga0187853, IMG submission 132417) | Peatland microbial communities from SPRUCE experiment site at the Marcell Experimental Forest, Minnesota, USA - June2016WEW_6_100 | ecosystem: Environmental > Terrestrial > Soil >... | reverse complement strand
GCGAGTACGCTGAACTAGTTGTCGACATGCTCATCGAAGCTAACCTTGTAGGTCACGACTCGCATGGAATCCGCTACGTCACCCGTTATGCTGAAAGAATCAAGAATGGAATTATTGATCCAACGGCAAGACCCGAAGTAACCAATGATACTCCGAGCACCGCGATTATTGATGGGCATTGGACCTTCGGGCAGGTAACCGCCACCAAGGCAATGCGGCTAGCAATCGAGAAAGCGAAGAAGACCTCGATCAGCGCTGTCGGAGCCATTCACTGCAATCACATCGGACGACTTGGGGCGTATACGATGCTTGCGGCTGAAAGTGACATGATCGGGTTCTTGATGGTTAACGTAGTTCACCCAGTCGTCCAACCGTTCGGCGGAGCGTCTCGCGTCTTCGGAACGAACCCAATCTCAGTCGCAGCCCCCGCAGGGGAACAAAAACCGTTCCTGCTGGATTTCGCTACCTCCTCTGTAGCTGAAGGAAAGGTGGGAGTGGCGGCTATTAATAAGGAGAAGATTCCTCCCGGTTGGATTGTTGATAATGATGGGCATGACACGGATGACCCCCTCGATTTTTCCTTACAGGATGGTTCGGTTGGAGAAAGCGGCAGGTTACTCAGCTTTGGAGCCAGGGACGGACACAAGGGTTACTGTCTCTCAATCCTGATGGAAATCCTGGGAGGAATATTGCCTGGTGGAGGATCCATCGATGACGAAGACGCCCACTTGTACGAGAATGGGCTTCTCGCCATTGCTCTCGATATCAAGAAATTCACACCACTCCAACGGTTCAAGAATAGAATGGATTCGCTGTTCAAGAAAGTCCACAGCGCACCAGTCAACCCAGAATTCCAATATAGTGAGGTGCAGGTTCCGGGAGATTACGAATGGAGAGACCGCGAAAAACGTCTAACAGAAGGAATCGATGTCCCCGAACCCGCTTGGGACGAAATCCAGCATCTTGCTGCAGAACTGAACAAGCCTTCGCGGGCACGAAACGAAAAATAATCTCAACCATAATGCAACGCCGCACGCGTGAAACAGTCACACTAGCTCATTCCAAGGGGAAGAGTTGTGAACGTCCTCTGATTTTCTCTCAGGCCTAAGAAGATTCTTCCCGCCCCACTACGGGGACAGCAACACCTGCATCATTCACAATTAGGACTCTAGCGTCGGAGCCCTTGAGTTTCACGGCTTCGTCAAGGGCGCTTTGAATGTTAGCAAATGGAGCTATTGAAATATCCTGCAACATTTTTGGGGGAAGGTCGGTCACGGCGAGTATTCGGGCTCTGTTGAGCAACTGTACGATCCTCAATGCCTTGTGCCGTCCGAGGGTGTACTTCTCATTCACAACTTGGAAGACATCTTGTTTCGATGCAAGCAGGTCGTAGAAAGTGCGATTTCCAACTCCATCCTTGCATCTGGCGACCAGTATCAGGATACCTGCGTCGCTTAACACCGGCTTTACATTCTCTATGGCTTTGTGGGCCTGGTAAAAGTCAATATCTAGTGGGGCATTCACGACGGCCACTACAATGTCCGCCTTGGATTGAATCTTACAGGTGTAGGTTCGAGTTGCTTGTTCAACGGCGTCCGTGAATGAGTCTATTATATGCCCTGAGCTCGTGTAACTTATTTGATGTTCCGAATTCATAACAACTTGGATTGAGAAAACATCTTCATTCCTGTTGAACATGCGGAGGGCGTCCATGAAATCTTCATGAACCGGATTTCCGGCGAGGGTAAGAATCTTGGCCCGCTCGTCCAATGCCAACGAATGATTCATCTCCACCGACTTGAAGCCTGCCAGGGCGGGAAGGAGGAACTTGCGTCCTCCCGTAAATCCCGCGAAATAATGTGGCTCAACGGAACCGATGACAATGATCCCATTGGCACCGAAAACCTCTGAATTCAGATACACATCAGTACCCCTACTTGTGCAACCTAGAGGCCTTAGCGCCGCTGAGTCTGTGGCATTATGAACCGCCATCCTTCCACCATAGGGCGGCCCACTGCCCCCAAGGAGGCGCTCCAATTCCTCACGGTTCGGCGAACGGTGGGTTCCCGTTGCCACTATTGTGGTGACTTCTTTGTCTTTGAGGGGTAGCTGCTTGAGCACAGCGGACAGAACGGGTCTGGTATGGTCGTTGATCACGACCAATATCCGTTTCATCTGTGAAAGGAACGACGCCAAGTCTGCTGAACCTTTCGGGTTTGAAAGGGATAGCGCAACCGAATCCTCCTTGGCCTTGAAGTGCTTCGGAGACGCAACCTCAGTTACCTCATCCCTCGTTTCCAAGAGCATCCATTGATCTCCGTAAGCGATGCGGGTCTTCATTCAAGCGCGCCTTCTTCTCAGCTTAGTCAATTGGCCAGTATCTGTTTAATTGTGTCCCACATTTCCACGTGCGGTTCAGTGCAGGCTTTTGATTGAGATCGTGATGGTTGAAGCTATCCGGGGCAAAAACACTCAGCCTGTCAGAGTGGACTCCGAGACGTTGATTCAAGAGAGATATGAGTCATATCTTTCCGACGAGTCAGGGCTCGGTCCTGGGAAGGTTGAAACCGTCTTTCTCCCAACCAATGAGGGGCAAGTAGCTGACTTCCTAAGCGAGATGTCCAGACGACGAATCCCTGTTACAATTTCAGGAGGCCGCACTGGAATCGTTGGCGGGGCTGTTCCAGAGGGAGGCGCCCTGATTTCTCTGGATCACATGAACCACATCCATGGTGTAAAGTGGGATATTCAAAGTCAAGAGTGGAGAGTAACAGTCGAACCTGGGATTAGGCTGCGAGATTTCCAAGAGGCCGTTGCAGCTAAGACGTTGCGAAAAGACCGGGAAATGAATGATTCAAATTGGAAAGACCTGCAGCGATTCTTAGACGATCCCCATGACTACTTTTACGCTCCCGACCCAACGGAGGACTCGGCATCCATAGGCGGGACTGTCGCGACAGACGCTTCGGGCGCACGGACATACTTCTATGGGCGCACTCGTAAGCATGTTCTTGCGATTAGGGTCGTGTTAGCCGATGGTGAAGTCCTTTCGTTGCGGCGAGGGGAGAATTCAATTGATTCCAGCAGGACTGTTGCTTTGCGTCATTTGGATGGCAATGTGACCGAGGTTCCTATTCCTACCTATGAGAGCCCCGATGTGAAATGCGCTGCTGGGTACTACAGCAGAAGGAACATGGACCTGATTGACCTCTTCATAGGCTCAGAAGGCACTCTTGGAGCTATAACTCAAATCGAGATCGCATTGAAGTCGAAACCCCAGACCGCAATGTTTCTGGCATTTTTCCCTACAACCCGTAATGCCGTGGACTTTGTGCTGCACGTTCGGCGGCAGAGGGGAGACGATACATCGTTGAGCGTTCACTCAATGGAGTACTTCGACGAAAACTCGCTCAAGTTAGTGCGAGAGCTCAAGGAGATCGAGGAAATCCGCGGTGGAATGAGGCTGCCCGAGAGAGGCGCGGCCATTCTCTCAGAATTTGGGTACGGCGATGTTGATGCGATCCAACCTCTAATAGCAGCACTCGAGCAATTTCACAGCTCTGCAAACGATGCGATCGTTGGAATGAACGAAGTGGACAAAGACCGTCTAAGGGCATTGAGGCACGCCCTTCCTGAAGCCATTAACAAATCAATAGCGGCAAGGAAAAACCAGATTCCAGGCCTACATAAGCTTGGAACCGACACTTCCGTTCCAGATGATAAGCTCCAGGATTTGATGAATATGTATCGTGAACGACTCGACAAGTGTGCGCTTGAAAATTACGTGTTCGGTCACATCGCAGAGAATCATCTTCACGTCAATCTTATTCCACATAGACAAGAAGAGTCGAACATGGCAGAACAACTGGTGAAAGACATGGCGCGGGACGCTGTCGCCCTCGGCGGAGCTGTTTCAGCCGAGCACGGAATCGGAAAGCTCAAACAAGATTTTCTGAGAATCATGTACGACGAAACGAAGATTCAAGAGATGAAAGCCACCAAGAGCGCCCTTGATCCGAACTGGATACTGTGTCCTGGGAACATCTTCGTCCAATAAAGGCAAAACAACTTCAAACCAAGCTTAACCTAGCGAAGATACCCGAGAGCCTGAAGAACTAGGTTCAAAGCCGTTGGATGAACTCAATTGGCGCGATTACTACTCCCTGCAAGAGTCGCGAAACCGAACCTTCTAAGCCGACTGGGTAGATTTCCAAGAGTCTTGCAAATTCTCAACTCTATCTCCCCCGCAGCTTGCTCAGAATCGACCGAGGAGCTTGTTTCGGACGAAATGCTTGGTCCGCCCAAAACGGAAACTCTTTAGAAAGTTTCTAAAGATAGATGTGCTCGACTTGGCGCTATGGCATCTGCGGCGTGGAGGTATGGGTTCCGTGGCTTCTGGAACCTCGCTCAACGCGACTTTGAGTTCAGACTGATCTTCCTCGTGGCTACTTCCCTATGGCTTTACTCATCAATCTTGAAACTGCCCTTTGTGCAGCCGAGCCTCTATAGTGATGTGGGCTGGCTATGGATTAGAGATGTGTATCTGGGCCATCATAATCTCCAGATACCATACGTGCAGTACGAGCTTGAATACCCGCAGGTCATCGGTTTTCTCATTTTTCTCGGTCAGGCAATATCAACCTATTTTCCGATAGTGGTCGACAATTATAACACGTTCGTCGTAGCCGAATCCGTTCTACAGTACCCCTTCATGATTGGAACATTATTCAACCTGTACATGTTGTGTGGGAAGCTCCGGCTGAACCGAAAACGCTTGTACCTGTACGTGCTAACTACTCTTACCTTTGTCATCTACGGGTTTTACAACTGGGATTTTGTAGTGGCTTATTTTGTCAGCCTGACGATTTGGCTGTACCTCGACAAAAGGTTTGACGCGAGCGCACTTACTCTAACGGCAGCTGTTCTGACGAAGTTTATCCCAGGGATAATGTACTTTGCGATGGTTGCCGGGCTTCCGAACAATAGGGCTCGATTAAGGTTCACCGCGATTGCTGCAACGGCGTGGGCACTGGTGAACGCACCTTTCGCCGTCCTAAATTTCAACGTCTGGATTAAGCTGTTCATAGGATACGCTGGGCCCAATCATCAGTTACAAAACACTTGGATCTCGTGGGTCATAACTACAGCAGGCCTTGGCGACATAGTCTCAGGCGCAAGATATGGGCAAATCCTGAGTTTCACGATAATCGCGTATTTGATCATGCGGGCTATTGCCAGCAGGAAGACACCTCTGGAAAAAATCCTTCTCTCCTGGTACGCCTGGTACGGAGCAATCTACCTGTTCGACCCACAGATGTTCATCCAACTCTTTCCCGTTATAATCTTAACCCCGGACTTCAATTTCCTCTTCTACAGAATTGCTGATGTACTGAACGCATTCATAATCCTGTTCTACTTCATCGGAGGTGCTCATCCCCAATTTCCAAGATACATAACTGACCAACTCACACCGTTCGGACTGATCAACATGTCAGCCGCTTTCCGGCAACTCATATTCCTAGGAGCATATTTCGTGTGCTTTAACCTGAAATTACAGAAGAAGCTGAAACGCATAGCGGCAGCTCTGGCCAAGCCTGTTTGGGAGCTGGGCTTTTTCTTAGAAGGATTCAGCTCCGGCTTACTTAAACCATTGACGAAGCGTTAGCTTGCGAACTCAGCCTCACAAGGTCCGCGAGCATCTTGAACGATTGACTGCCCAATTTCAACTTTGACTTCCCGATCACCCTATCCCTGAATACGATTGGAACCTCAGTTGTCCTATACCCTTTCCAGTACGCCTTAACGATGAACTCCATGAAAAACGAATTCCCCTTCGACTTCGTTTCAACTCCCCAGACTGCTTCCCGTCGAATGGCACGCAAGGCTGTCGTGAAGTCGTGTACCGGCACATGTGAAAGCAAGACTATGAGGATGTTCCCCAGCCTACTTGCAATACTCTTTTCCAAGGTTTGGAATGATTTCACTTCATATTGACCTCCCTTGATGTAGCGTGAGCCGACGACTAAGTCATACCCCTCATTGATTTTTGCGACGAAACGAGGGATGTCGTACGGGCTGTGAGAAAAGTCAGTATCCATACCTACGATGATGTCGCCCTTGGCGAATCTGTAACCGTCAGCATGGGCGGAGCCGGGTCCCATCTTTCTAGGACGCCAGAGTAATCGAACGTTCCCATATTTCCTGCCTAGCTTCCTCACCAGGTCAGAAGTACCATCAGGCGAGTTGTCGTCTACTACTACTATCTCGCCCCGAATCTTACTGCTCTTCAAAATGCTTTCGATGATTGGGACAAGCTTAGATACATTTTCGCGCTCGTTGTAAGTTGAAAGGACCACTGAAACCAGTCCTTCTCGCGTTCTGGCAGGCATTAATCCTCAAGCCACAATGGTGATTAGGCCTGCCTTCTACCTTTATCGATTAAATCCCACTGGCGAGATAATTAGCAGAACGGAGGGTATGGGTAGCTCGATGAATGTTCTTGTAACTGGTGGGGCTGGGTTCATTGGGAGTCATTTCGTCGAAGCTTTGATGGCAGAGGGCGACGACGTTGTCGTAATCGACAACCTCAGTAGCGGTAGTTTGGATAACCTACGTAGTTCGTCCGCCAAACCTGGCTTCAAATTTGTCGAGGCAGACCTGAAGAAATTTAGCGGATGGAATGACGTTCTGGATGGAGTGAGTCTGGTTTATCATTTTGCCGCCAATCCTGAGGTAAATGTCGGCGAAACCAACCCAGCCTTGCACTTCCAAGAGAACCTCTTCGCAACCTTCATGTTACTCGAAGCGTTGCGCAAGAGCAAGACCGCAAAACATATCGTTTTTGCATCCACCTCCACGGTGTACGGCGAGGCGTCTAAATTACCCACGCCTGAAGATTACGGGCCACTCTTACCCATCTCTACTTACGGTGCCACCAAGCTAGGCTGTGAGGCTCTCATCAGCTCTTACGCATATACGCACGGGATGCGCGCCCTAATCTTACGCTTTGGCAACTGCGTAGGATCACGAGCGACGCACGGAGTCGTAGTGGATTTCTTAAGGAAACTGAAGGCAGATGCCAGCGCACTAGAGATCCTAGGCGACGGAACCCAGAAAAAATCCTACATCCATGTCGAAGATCTCCTCGGCGCGGCCAGCTTCATTAAAGATCGTTTCTTATCCTCTGAACTACGTGTCGACGTATACAACGTAAGTTCGGCGGACCAAATCACCGTCAAACACATTGCCGAAATCGTCGCCGAACAAATGGGCCTGCATGGAGTAAAGATGAATTTTACGGGGGGTGTCGACGGCGGGAGGGGATGGTTAGGGGACGTCAAACAAATGCATCTCTCCATAGGAAAATTGCGAAGGCTGGGTTGGACTCCGAAACTCAACAGCGAAGCTGCAATACGGAAGGCGGAGAAGGAGCTCTTGGCCTAGTGTCCAGATCTCAAAATTCCAACCTTATCGTTACACTCCCAGTCTATAAGGACACAGGGTTGCTTGAGAAGACAGCTGACGCCCTACAAGAAATCACTCCTTCTATCTCGAAGGATTTCATCCTCTTGATCGCAGAAGACGGGTCCAACTCTTCGCAAATAGTTGAGAGACTCCGAACGAAATATCGAAACATCATCTACTTTCAACACGATCGCAGGTTGGGTAGGGGAAAGGCTTTGCGGGAAGCTTGGAAGAAGGTTCAAGGTAACATCTACGCCTACGTCGATGTGGACGAGGCGACAGACCTCACGAAACTCAATGCATACGCGAACCTGATCAATCTGCAAGGGGATTTTGACCTCGTTACTGGGTCACGGTATATTGCAGCTTCGTTAACCGCCCGCCCTTGGCTTCGAAGAACCGCATCAATTGCATACAACTGGTGGGTCCAAATGATGTTCCGGACCGGGGTTCACGACCACCAATGTGGGTTCAAGTCCTTTTCACGTGAATTAGTTGAGCGACTGGCCATTGAGGCCAAAAGCGATTCTTGGTTCTGGGATACAGAGGTTATCGTTCTCGCCAAGAAATTAGGGTTCAAAGTTAAGGAAATACCGATCTACTGGACCGAGAAGAAGGGGCGAAGAACACCCATCAAACGTCTACTAAAGGACATATGGCTTCATGGAAGCGGCATGCTGGCCCTGTTTTACAGGATTTACATGGCGTAGCAAGGCTACAAGATGTTTAAACTTCAATTCGGGCAGACATACTTGGGCTAAGTTCAGTTGACATCAGTGACGGACCTAAGGGAAGTCGCTCTAGGCAAACTAGAGGAGCTGGCTCCGCCGTCTCAAAGGGTAGCAATCTGCGAATACGGGCCCTCTGTCTACGCAAGGCCAGGCTCGTACAAGGGCCAAGACGTTATGGTCGTATGCGAAAGCTACGGAAATGGGCTGCGAGCCCATCTTAGAGTTGTCGAAGGCCAACAAATTAGGTTCCTCATAGCCGATCGAGATCTGATAGAGTCAGATATCAAGAGGGGTACTCTCGGTGATTTCATCACCGACAAATTCCTGTATCCACATCGCCCACTAGCGAATAGTGACTACCTTGAGACAATAAGCACCCAGGCTAAGACACGCATCGTGAAGGAAGAAACTCGAGATCTCGTCGTGGAATACGGCGAAATGTGCCGCGGCTTGGTTGCGAAACCAGAGTTCTTCGGAATTTCGCGTATGAGAAAACGCGCACGCGTTTTCGCGCCTAGCATGGCTGATTACCTCAAGCTCCTGGATTCCTCAGTTCGCAAACGCAACATTGTCACAATTCATGATGCTTTCAAAGCAGCAATTTCAGCGATGAAGGGCGATGTGGTGGAACTTCAAGATGACCACGTTGCGTTCCAGGACAACGCTATCGACCGATGGTTGAAGGACAGAACTTCGGAGCAAGCAGTGGACATACTACGACAGAGCCAAAGGGCATTCTACTCCTACCTCACGAAGGGGCGTTCAATTTACCTTAGCCTAGATCTCCTTGCCCGCGAACTCAGCGAGCCAATAAGGCTGGGAATAGATCCAGCACTGCTGGGGACGAAGCCCGAGAATCCAAAAGATTACCTCTACCTTAGAACCGCCGAAGGTTTCACTTCATTCAATGAGACGGCATCGTTATTCGAAATTGCGTCAAAACTGCGACCCGGTCGTCCGATAACAATTTCGCCATTGGCCGGTGTTCTTAACGAAGTATTCCTCGTGACGGCTGGGAGGGAGAAATTTGTTGCAAAGAAGTTCACGGATTGGCATGGGTTCAAGTGGTTCACACTCAACCTTGTATCATTCGGCAGCAAAGTGTTTGCTGTATCTGGAAAGACCAGAATGACCAATGAATATGGAATCAACCGCTACCTAGCCAAGAAGGGGTTGCAAGTCCCGCAGATAATTCACGCGAACCTCAGTCAGAGAATCTTGGTTGAAAAATATGTGGTTGGGACCGCAATGAGCGATTTTGTAACTTCAGCCGTTAACCAGAGCACATTTACCGAGGGGCCACGTCGACTTGCCGAATTGCTCGGCGAGACACTGGCGAGGATTCACGATGTTGGGGTTTCAGTCGGGGATGCTAAACCGGAGAACTTTGTGGCAAGTAACGGTGAAATCTTTACCGTCGACTTGGAACAGGCAGGTAAACGCGGCGACTACGCGTGGGACATAGCCGAGCTGCTCTTCTACACTGGACACTATAGTGCAAGTCAGATTCCCACTCGCGGGCTTAGCATGCTAGTTGAGGCGTTCATAAAGGGGTACTTACGAAAGGGACGTCCTGTAGAATTGAGACGAGCTACCGGAGTCAGATATGTGAAGGCATTCTCTTTCTGGACTGCAACGCCAGTCATACTTGAGATATTAAAGATCCTTCACGAGGCCAGTCGGGCAGAATGAATCGTAACGTTCGCTTAGTAATCTTCGACTTAGACGGAACCTTAACTCCCGTAGAAAGCTTGTGGCGCTACCTTCACGAAACCTTTGGTACTTGGGAGCAAGGGAAGATAACCGCCCTCAAGTACAGCCGCGGCGAGATATCCTACAAGCAGTGGGCTGAGAGTGATGCTGGATGCTGGGCGGGAGTTTCGCTTTCAAACGTAATGAGGGCCCTCGAGAAAATACCGTATCAAAGGGGGGCACGGGAGATCTTTGCGGAGCTTAAACGCAGGCAAGTAAAGACCGCCATTGTTAGCGCGGGGCTGTCACTTCTAACAAATAAGATCGCAGAGGAACTTGAGGCAGACGCGTCCGTTTCAAATGAACTTGAGACCAGGGATGGTAGGTTGACGGGTGGAATCAGAGTGCGAGTCGCGGTCAACAATAAGCGAGAAATCATTGAACAAGTCGCTACCTCACTTCAGATTGCCCTGCAAGAAGTCGCCCTCGTCGGTGACCAAGCTTTCGATCTCTCTCATCCAGCGTGCATGAGAATCGCATTTAAACCGAAAAATGACATCGCGAGGCGCCAAGCTGACTTTGTCGTGGAAGATGACGACCTCACTCAAATTCTTCAATACTTTAACTAGCGAACCCAGCTAGACAATGCCGATAAGCATAACCGAGGATACGGTCATTGCTCTCACATAAGGAGTCTTTCAACTGCGGTGGGTTGGTGGGGTCCATCAACCTCTACAATGACCGGATGGTCATCAATAGCAAAGAGTGGGGTGTCTCCAAGTCCTATCAACTTCCCATTAACCGAATAAGGTCAGTTGTAGTTGAGCGCAAGAGTGTAATCCCTTTCGCTACACTCATGTTAATCGCCGCGGCTACTATGCTGGTGACGAGATTCAATGCGCTTTGGTTTTTAGTCAATCTAACACCCCAAAACGAGCAAACCGTAAGCTCATACGCACTCCTCATTTCTGTAGTCAGCGCTATTCCGACACTGATTCGTATATTCTTCGTTAGTGTTTCAATTACTTGGAATGGCAATCCAACAACATTCCGCGTGGGCTTCGTCCCACTGCGCCCCGGGAAGCGTTTAGCCCAGAAGTTTCAAGAATTATCGTAATGGAGCTGAGTTAATCGATTTGGGTAGCATGATCGCGGAGGGTTCATTGGTTCTTCTCTACTGGGATTTAAGGCGTCAATGGCTCCTGAGGGTAGAGAAAGGCAAACAGTTCCACACGCATAAGGGCTTCATAAAACTAGACGACCTAATCGGATCAACCTTTGGAAGTTCAGTGAAGAGCTCATTGGGCGAGGTCTTTTGGGTTCTCAGGCCGACTACCCACGATTTCATAATGCACACCGCTCGGCAGACTCAGATAATGTACCCGAAAGATATCGGCATCATTGTGTTGAAACTCTCCCTAAGCTCAGGTATGAAGGTTCTCGAGATTGGGACGGGCAGCGGCGCAATGACAGTCGCAGCTGCGACAGCTGTAAGGCCAGGCGGTCACGTGCACACGTACGAAGCTCGCAATGAATTTGCGGATGTGGCCGAACGCAACCTGAGACGAGCCTCCGTCTCGGACTATGTGACGGTTCATAGAGCCGATGCGAATGGGGGTGTGGAAGGAAGCGATTTTGACGCGGCCATAATCGATGTCGGAGATCCTTGGCCCCTGGTCCCTCATATTCACAATGCCTTGTTGGGGGGCGCTCCGGTGGTCTCTTTCAGCCCGACATTCAATCAAGTCGAGAAGACAACCGAGACGTTCACGAAAGTGGGATTCGTCAACGTGCACACTTTAGAATGTTTCATTCGAGAAATCAGGGCTGACACCGGAAAGACGAGGCCCGCCACAATCATGGTCGGCCATACGGGATACATGACGTTCGCCCAAAAGATAATTCCTCAACAGCGATGAACACCATCCCAGTCGGTAGCCTAACGCGAACACTCTGGCTTAGCTGGGTTTTATTCGCCGCCGAACCCCAACCCATGTAACCAGTGCAGCACCCGCGACAACGGGGACGTCAGCGATTCTTAGAACACCGTTTACCAATTCTGAGCCGTATTCATTTGTGTGACTCTATGAGTTCCAGCCAATTTCCGTCGGGGTCCTTGATGAATGCGATCTTGCTGGAGGAGCCCTGGAGTGAGAACGGCTCCATGGTAATTGTTACTCCGTGACCTCTCAAGTCTTGGATGGTTGAATCTATGTCGCTGACTTCGAATGCTATGTGGTCGAAGTTGTCGCCTTCCTTCAACTCTTTCTTGTCCCGCCAATAAGTCAACTCGATTGCTCCACCGTCTTTATCCTGCAAGAAGGCGATCTCGGCGTTGTTTTGCTTGACCTCGCGTCGGCTAACAAATTGCAAGCGGATCCGTTTCGTGTAGAACTCAATCGAGCGGTCAATATTGGAAACGTTCAGGCAGGTGTGGAGAATCCTCACAGGTCGATACCCTAGATGCGATAAGGGGAAGGAAAGAGAAAAAGTTGACGGGGGCTTGAAGAAAGCCCTCGTGAATTTAGTCGTGTGGTATTGGCTTAGACCAGGCCTTGGTCCAGCATTGCGTTGGCTACTTTCAGGAATCCTGCCATGTTCGCGCCGTTAACGAGGTTGCCCGGCGTACCGTACTCGTTGGCGGTCTCGAAGCAAGCTTTGTGAATCTTCACCATTATCTCGTGTAGCCTGCTGTCGACTTCTTCGCGCGTCCAACTTAGTCTTAGGCTGTTCTGTGACATCTCGAGACCAGATGTTGCGACTCCGCCTGCGTTCGCGGCTTTGGCGGGGCCGTATAGGATCTTCTTGTCTACAAACAGCTTAGCCGCATCAAGAGTCGACGGCATGTTGGCGCCTTCAGATACAACGTAAACTCCGTTCTTGAGGAGGTTGGCGGCGTCCTTGGCATTGATTTCGTTTTGAGTAGCGCTCGGAAATGCGCATTGTGCCTTTATGTCCCAAATCGGGTTGTGATCCATCTTCGAATCAACTGGTGTGTACTTTGCGCTCTTGAATTTGTCTGCATATTCCTTAATTCTTCCGCGCCTGACATTCTTAAGATCCATGACAAAAGCGAGCTTCTCAGTATCGATTCCAGAACTGTCGTAGATGAAGCCGCTTGAGTCGGATAGTGTAACGGCTTTCGCTCCTAATTGGTTCAGTTTCTCAACAGTGTATTGGGCTACATTACCGCTACCGGAGACTAGGGCTGTCTTTCCCTTCAGGTTCTCGTTGCGGGTCTTGAGCATTTCTTCGGCGAAGTATACCGCTCCATAGCCTGTGGCTTCTGCGCGAATCAATGAGCCTCCCCAGCTCAAACCTTTCCCAGTCAATACGCCCGTGAACTCATCCTTCAGTCTCTTGTACTGCCCGAATAAGTAGCCGATTTCGCGTCCACCAACTCCAATGTCACCGGCTGGCACGTCCGTGTTCGGGCCTATGTGCCGGAAGAGTTCGCTCATGAAGCTTTGGCAAAAGCGCATTACCTCATCGTCACTCTTCCCCTTCGGGTCGAAGTCGGATCCTCCTTTGCCTCCTCCCATCGGAAGAGTGGTCAAGGAGTTCTTGAGGACTTGCTCGAAGGCAAGGAACTTGAGTATCCCAAGGTTGACGGTGGGATGGAATCTGAGGCCGCCCTTGTACGGCCCAATGGCACTATTCATCTCAATCCGGAAGCCTCGGTTTACGCAATAGTTGCCTTTGTCATCTTGCCAGGGTACTCTAAACATCAGAACGCGTTCGGGTTCGATTATTCGCTCCAGGATCTTGGCTTTCTTGTATTCCGGATGTCGTTCGATAACGATGCTAACTGACTCGGCGGCTTCCTGAACTGCTTGATGAAATTCAGGTTCGGCGGGATTCTTTGCTTTAACTTCGGCCATTAGCTTTGAAACATAATCATTCATTCACGTTCACCTTTCATTTCGAGTTAAGCTGGCGCACACAACCATCATGTATAAAGTCTACGGGAAATTTCTATATCAAGAAATGACAACAACGCGAAGACACGGTGGAAATCGCTGGCAGAAAAACCGGTCCAGAAATAACGTAGGTCCCTTACTGCCATACTGATTTTGGTCGCCGCCGGGGAACTTTCGTGAGAAATAATGAATGGCAGAGTAAGCGGCATGATTTCGGCGGTGGGTGTTGAAGAACGTAGGAGTATTTATTTGCCGACACGGCAAGTGCGCGTAGCTTGAGGTATGTACCGTTGGCGGAGCAAGAACCGGAGAAGAAACGTGGTTTCCGTGATGTTGTGTTGGTGCTGGTCGCGGCAGCCCTAATCATGTCACCGAGCTACCTCAGCCTTGTTATGCTTCACCGATTGAAGCTCGATATTTCTGTCGTAGCCTTAATGGCGCTAGTGCTCTTCCTAGTCGGTGCTTTCTTGCTGGTTAAGGTAGTAAAGGAATAAGATCGCGCGGCCTACGAGAAGGGCCTGAGAACGAAATTCGTATAGATCGTAAGGGCAAGTGACACAAAGAACAAGGCCGCCCAGTAAAGTTTATTCCAATAGTAAACTTTCCGACCATCAAAAACTGAGAACGGAATCATGTTAAACAGGGCGAGAAACGCGTTGATGCTAGCGCCGAACAAGATCGGAAGGTACACGAGTGATTGCTGAAGGCTCGGAAGAAGAGTGAGAAGCGCTATGGTAATTATCACATTTACAATGGGCCCCGCGATGGCGGTGCGGCCGATATGGTCTTTCTCTGCGAACCCTGAGATCACGACCGCCCCAGGCGCGATGAATTTTATGGGAGAGACAATGGAAAGGGCTGTCAAAATTAACCCAGTTGCATTTACTCGAAACTCAGCCCAAAGCCCATACCCTTGGGCTACATACTTGTGAGCAAGCTCATGTAGTATGAAGCCCATCGAGAAAATTAACGCTGCCAGTATCAACCCGGGTAGCGTGAATGCGTTTCCGAGGATAAAGGAAACGCCGGCCGCCGTCACCAATACTGTACCCAACGCCAAATGGCGCAACTCAGTCCGACTGAAACGGACACCACGTAAGCTGGGTGAAAGGAGCATGCTCCGAGCCCCGGACGCGAGTTGCATGGTTGAAGCGTTCGCCCTAGCAGACCTGACGGCCTTCACGCGCCATGTTTCACTGCACTCGTGATTTTCCGGTAATCTGTGGTCGGGGCAATAGTAGTGCCCGCAGTAATTGCACTTGAAGGGAAGGTCGACCTCCACTCCACACCTCTCACATCTCAAACAACGAGGCGCCCCGGGACAGGGGAACATTTGCCCACTCCTTACTTTTAATGTTGGTACCCCAATGTAATTTGGGGTTAATGTTGCCAAAATGCGCAACGTGCGGAAGAGAACTGCCCAAACTAGAAAAGTGTCAGTACTGCGGGGAGATGTTCTGCGAAGAGGATTACCCGAAACACATGGCGTGGGAGAGGCGGCATGCAGGCCTAGCTGAGGAGGAGGGAAGATTTTGGAGGAAAAGAAGAGAAGCTCCAGAATAAGAGTCCAGTAATTCGGCAGGTTTTTCTAGACTTGCACCAATGCTGAGTGTGAAGCGTTCATGTCCAAGTATATGAAACAAGCGGAGAAAGTAACGGTCCCGAAGCATCGACATTGCGCCGTATGTTCAACACCAGTCGGAATGGATAGGGAATTCTGTGGGTCAATCTGTGAGGATCAATTCAAACGGTCGGAAAGAAAGAGAAAGTACACTTTCATCGTTGTCCTCATGATGTTTCCAATTCTGTTTCTAGTACTCACGTTGCTCCGCAGATAGGCACAACCGGAAGAGCTGCTTGCATGTTTTCGCGGAGCTAAATGACGCGCATCTATCTTGGGCTAAGCGGACTAAACCGGCTTCTCTTCATCTTCGGTATGCCCGATTGCGGACGACATTCCACCGCTTCGCAGAAATTCCGCCAGAATAGGCAAGCAAGCCCTCCTCTCCGCCTCTCTTCCTTTCGGCATTCGCGTAGTAGCTACGTTGAATCTTCTGCAATCGCCGCGCTATTCTTCGGGAGGGGGACAAGAATTCTACTGCACCTAGAACATTTTCTCGCTTCAAATTCTTGAGTGATGAGTTTGCCCAGCTGCATTACGACTGTGGAGTCGTTGTGTCCAATGAATAAACAAACGAGCATCTTGAAAGGGCGCCACGAGACCATTGCTATATCACAGCGCTCGGCATAGAGGTTCACCAATGTGGATTCTGAGAACAATGGTTGAAGGTAAATGAGACCTGCTTGCGCCTAGAATCTAATGGCGGGCGGAAGTCTCTCGTTCGCGTTCCTATTCTATTTTGAGAACGGCTCGATAGGCGTCAATGTCCAAGAATCCGTGACCGCTTATGTTCATGCAGATGCATTTCTCCTCTCCTCTGCTCTCCGCGGCTTTCGCAGCATCGATTGCAGCTCGCACTGCGTGAGCCGATTCGCCTGCGATTAACCATCCCTCAGTTTGCAGGAACATCCTTGCTGCCTCAAAAACTACGACTTCGTCTATTGGATAAGCCACTGCCTTGAGATGGCCACTATGCCTAAGTGCGCTTAGGATGGGCGCTGCAGCATGGTAACGTAGACCATCTGCCCGTATGGGAGGCATCACTGCCTGATGGCCTAAGGTGTACATCATCAAAAGTGGGGTCTGCTCAGCATGGTCGCCGAAGTCGTACTTGTATTCACCCTTGATTAGGTTCTGCGATGATTCAGATTGAGCAGCGAGGAATTCACAGCGTCGTTTTCCTGCTAAAACTTCTCCCATGAACGGGAGAGCGATGCCGCCAAAATTCGATCCTCCGCCTACGCATCCCACAATGAGGTCGGGGGAATCATCCACTTGTTCAAATTGCTTGATGGTTTCCAAGCCAACTACTGATTGGTGAAGCAGGACATGGTTCAGCACGGAACCGAGACAATAGACTCGGTCAGGTGAACCATCAGTATACTCTAAACCTTCTGAAACGGCGATTCCCAAGGATCCCGGATGATTCGGGTCCTGATCGAGGAGTTTGCTCCCGCAGGACGTTTCTCTACTCGGTGACGCATGCACTTTAGCTCCATACATCTGCATGAGAATCCTACGTTCGGGCTTCCAGTTGTAGACTGCTCTAACCCAGAATACGAATGTTGACAGGCCAATTAGGCTCGCAGCGTATGATAATGCTGAACCCCATTGACCGGCACCCGTTTCTGTGACTAGGACCTTCTTACCTTCCTTCTGGGCATAGTAAGCCTGGGCGAGTGCTGTGTTAACTTTATGAGAACCCGTAGGGCTCAGGTCTTCGCGCTTATAGTAAAGGCGAACTTTCTTTAGACCGAGTTTTTTCTCAAGTCTGTAGGCTCGGTACAACGGCCTCGGTCTTCCCGCGTGAATATAGAGCTCTCTCACTTCTTCGGGGATGTCAATCCATCGTGACTCAGAATTCTCCTGCCGCAAGCATTCTCCTATTAAGCGCTTGCCGAGCAACTCGAGCCGCGAAGGGCCTTTTTCAGGGTCCTTAGGGGGAGCGATGCGGGTCGGTAAGTCTGGAAGAATGTTGTACCACTTCTTGGGGAGTTCATCCACAGAAAGTGATATTTGGGATTGTTTCATTCGGGCCATTTGAGCCTGTGTCAAGTCGTAAACCCAACCGTGGCTTTGAAAGTTTCGTGGAGAAAAGTCTTGTCTCTTTACAGTATGCGTCTTCTTGAGATCGCAAATCCAAGCGATGTCGATTTCTAAGAGGACGGAAGTAGAAAAACGGTCTTTGAGACGCCGTCGCTACAGATATTCGCGGAAGTTGTGGTGCCGTAAGGCTTCAAATTCTAAACGTGGAACGTTTCCTGCGGGTTCTCTACGAGTGAAGCAAAGACCGAATTGAAAAGTCATTCTCGAAAGGGGAGGCAAAGGGAACGGTTTCGCAGGGGTCGTCAATTGTTGCATATCCTTGATACGACACATTAGTGTCCGAATTTTGATTCGGACAGATGTCAACTTCAAGTGCAACCAATAGTGTTAAATTCACTACAACCGGCCACAATGGACTGAAGGAAAATGTCAGAAAAGAAACTATTTGCAAGAAAAGCTACAGGGCTCGTCAGGGAAATCGGTATGTTCACAGCGGTCATCATCATACTCTGTAACGTCATGGGCCTCGGCTGGCAGAAACGAATCTTTCAATTTACGGGCAAAGCGCCGCTTCCCGAGAACCTTTGGGTTGCAGGTATTCCACCAATGGTTATGGCGTTTATCATTGGAGGAATCATCATCCTACTCTCTGTGTTTGCTTTCTCAATCCTAATAGCTGCAATGCCACGCTCAGGGGGAGGCTACGTCGTAATCTCAAGAATGGTCGGCCCATTTTGGGCGTTTGTCAGTTCATCGTGGGAATTCATGACCATTTCTTGGTCTTTCGGAATCATAGCCGTCGCCGTCTTTGAAGGTATCTTCTTCATCTTCGGACCCATGGTGGGAATTACTGGAGCGGGAATCACTGATGTCGCCCTATTCGGAGGAGGCCTCTTGCTAGTGATTCTCTTCACGGCAGTCGGCTCACTGGGAGTGCGACTAGCAGGGATGCTGCTTCAGGTCATGTTCTGGATACCAGCAGTCCTTACGATCTACATCATCTACTTACTTGCCACATCAATCGCTAATCCAACTGCCTTGTCGTTGGGCGTTTCAACATTCGCCACTGCGCAGGGTTTCGCCGGAGTAACTCCCTCATCTTATGTGACTGCAGCTCTTAGCCAAGGACTCGACGCAGCTAACGTCGGCAACTATTGGTCCGCGGTGAGCACGGCGATGATTGGCGCGTACTTTGCTTACGTCGGATACGCAGCGTCGACATTCGTAGCAGGCGAGGTGAAAGAGGCGAACAGGACCTTACCAAAAGTGCTGCTCCTCTCTTCATTCATAATCATCATCATGTACGTACTTGTATCCTCGCTAGCAGCATACGCATCTGCTGCACTCGGCAGAATAACGCTCCCCAACGGCAACGTCTGGTCATTCTTCGAGGCGTACGCTTACCTGTCCTACGGGGCCGGACATCTCAAAAACACTGGTTTGCCACTAATCAAAGCATGGAGCACAACAATCGCGGGTATGACTGGTATAGGCCTTGGACTTTCAAGTCTCAACTGGCTTGTTCTAATCTTTGCGATATTTTGGGTTGCAAACGACATTCCACCATTCATCCTGACCGCCTCGAGAATTCTCTTCGCAATGGCCTTCGACCGGGTATTGCCCAATTCATTGGCTAATGTAAACGAGAGATTCCACTCCCCAGTAAACGCAACCATAGTGTGCGGTATCTTCGCAATCTTGGGCTGCTTCTCCGAATCAGGCGTTCTGAGTCATGGAGGAAGCTGGAACCCGGGACCAGGAATGCTAGGAGGCGGACTAGACTTCATCTTCTCGACCGGTGTCGCTTCCACCGACATCTTCGACGCGTGTTTCTTCACCCTCTTCGCGCTTTCGCTTGTCTTCCTACCCTATAGAAAGTCAGCCGCTAGAATCTACGAGACTGCTCCAGTCAAGTACGGCGGGAAGGTAGGCATGGCCACTATCGGAGTGGTCGGCGTAATTGCAAACCTCTACCTGGACTACATGATCATCTCAGCCGAATACCAAGCGTTTTGGATGCTATTGGCAACAGGCGTTATCGCAGCACTAATCTACGCCTACTACAAGTACGGGAAGGCCAAAGAAGTCGACTACAGCACGATATTCGCCCAAATCCCACCCGAATAGATTAAGCCCTAACCCTTTTCTTTCCTCTTTTTTCCTTTTTCCTGCGTAAAGCCATTTAACTCCCTAAATCAACCCAGCGCCGAAGTCATTTGCCTTGAGACTGGACCGTATTCTGCTGAGGTGTGGCTATTCTGCCAGCGCCGTCATAGCCGCCATCGCATACTTTTCTGGGCAAGGAGTCGCGAACTCGATAGCGCTCCTCGTTGCATCGGTCATCGTAACGCGAGTATCGATTTACCTATATTTTGAACGATACTTGGCTTTTCGGAGTTTCGAAGATTTCAGCTCGGGCAAGGTCAGACATGAATGTGTGGCTTGCGGAGCCTCCTGTCATTTAAGGGTCAATCTAGGGAGAGACGACGTGGATAGGGTTCTGCAATATGCGAAAGAAAACGGAATTGATGAAACAATCATTGAACGTCGTGGAAACCATCACTGGCTCAAGAGACGAAAAGACGGCGCATGCATATTTCTCAAATACGAAGGAGACAAGCCCAGATGCTCAATATACAATATCAGACCCATCGCATGCCGACTATACCCACTCATCCCCTCGGGAACTCGCCTGCGAGTCGACCCGCTATGCCCAGGACTGAGCAAAACGGAAGGTCACACTTTCAAAGAGCACTTGTCGACGCAGAATGTGGGAACCTATGTGAGAAAAGTGCTCGGTAAAATCTAACAATTGATTCCGGCCTTCGCTAATTCCAAAGCTCCGAAATCGCGGTCGGTATACTCAAAGCTATATTTCATCTCAAGTCATAGCTGAGTGGGGATAAAGTTGGTTCGAAGGTCAAAGGTGCAGTACTCCAGGATAGCGGTTTACTGGGCTCCTCTGACCGTGGGTTTCTCGATTCTTTGGTCGGTCGTCATTAATCTTCTTGGGCTGTCTGGTTTTATACCTGCCTTCAGCCTTGTTGGGCCGATCTTGCTGGGAATAGTATCATCCGTGGTTCTCTATTTCCTGCGTGATCATCGAGAGTTGGAGTATGACGATCGCGGGTATCAAGAGAGAATAGGTAGAAGAGATTTAGACCCTCATCAATGGTCAGAGTTCAAAGAATGCTCTTTGGTTAAGGACAGTTACGGACGACATAAGGTTAGAGTCTACTTCGAGAGAGATGGGATTCATTGCGACATCGACTCATCTGGTTGCGGCCTTGATCCGTACGTGTTCCGTGATTTTGTTTCTTCTCGCATCGACTCGCACGCACCTGAGGATCGTCCGCCTGATTTGGTTGGTGGTCTGGAGAGAGAACTTCAGCGTGGGAGAGCACGATGGTTGGCTGATCTGAGCGAAACCTTCAGGGATTATCAGCTATCTGGAGAAGTGTTCCCATTACTGGCTCGAGGTGGTACTCGTTCCAAAGGATTCCTTCTTTCCCGGTTCTTGGCGTACACGGTCATGCCCAACTATAATGTGTGCATGTACGCTCATTGGGTTGATGGGTCCCGTACAAAAGAACAATTGATGAGGCTTCTGAGGATTGTCGAGACTCAGCGCGATCAGAAGGACATCAAATGGTCATGGTTGCTTCTTCTGAGCGACGAACCTGCTCCCGACTCTGTGAACAATGTTATCAGTCAGTTTGGGAACAGAGACGTCGGGTTGGGTTACGTTAACATCTCTACGGGTGAAATGAGCACGAGCCCTAACCAGTTGGGACGCAGCATGGCGAACCAAATGCGCCTGAACCGCCTAGTAAGCGACCTACTGCGGAGAAAATATCTCGCCTACTAAAATGGTTCAGCATTCGTCGAGTTGAAGCTTAGTAATCTTCTCTAAGGAAACGTGAAATCGCTACCTATTGGAGAGGCAATTCAACTCTCTAGAGTAAATACGCAAGAACCATATGCGCGCGGAATAGAGGGCTCGTCGGACGAAACATGAATGTACGAAAGTTGCTTACCGAGCATCCGAGCATCATTGGAATCACTATCGGCCTTATAATTTTGGCTTTTATCGTTTTTACCATACTCACGACGAAGCGGCCTTGAGTTGGGCGGCTTTTTCGTTTTGTAGAGAGATGCTGCGCGGATTAATGAACAGCTAGCCTTCAACGCGTTGTAGTCGTTTTATCTTTTCGCCATCTATCTCGATCAGGTAAGCGCTCAGAATTCCTTCTGTATATTCCGAGCCCGGATTCATGCATTGAGTTCTACCGATCTTCATCCATCCTCTGCATTCGTGGATGTGGCCGTGCATTCCTAGGAGAGGTTGATATTTCTCTATGATGGTTCGAACCGATTTTGAGCCGACTGGGATGATCTTTGGTCGACCTCCCTCCATTATGGGTTTGAAATTCTTGTCTAACTGAGGTGCATTGTCAATCTGTGACTGGTACGGCGGACAATGTAGACAAAATACGGATCTGTCAACGTTGCGAACTTGAGAGGCCGCTTTCTCGAGCTTGACCATTAACTCTTCTTCGGAGCATTCTCGCGGGCTGTTCCACGGTGTTGGGTTCGACCATCCGCAGCAGGCCGCTTCATGTTCTCCATCTAGATCCACTACGGATTCTTCGGCGTAGGTAACGTATGGGCTGGCTTTTATCACCCCATCCAGTTCAAATTTGTCGTCGTTGCCAGGATGAATGAGGACCTTAGTCCCTTGTGGGATCTTCTTCGGCACCAGTTCTAACCAGTCCTTCAACGTCTCGCATTCAAGCTCAGCGAATATTTTCTCTATTTCATCTTGAGAAGCATTCTTCAGGGTCTCGAATTCACTTTCGCTGCATACGTATGGTATGTAGCATTGCTCTCTTACTCGTCGTTTGAAGTTCTCGACTTGATCAGGTTGAACAATGTGTGTCTCGTTCAAAAATTCGGATTTGTATGTACCATCGGCCTGACGCACTATAGGTGTCAGAATTTTGCCGGTAAGGTCTCCGCCCATAATCAACCAGTTTGCCTTGAACATTGCTGCGGAGTTCAGAAATTTGCGCCAGACAACCTCGCTACCATGAAAGTCGGAGGCAAAGATAATTGTGACCTTAGCCAAGTAATGACTCCGGCCGTTACGGTCGCTTATCCATATTTCAGTTTTGTTCTCGGTACGACTAGTCGCGCTGTACTTCTTCTACTTGGTTATACCACTTGACCGATGGCCCAACTTTGGCCCGCATCTTCCATTGAAACGTCTTGGGCTGTTTCTCGACCCTCTCCTGGAGCTTATCAATCCGCTCCATCACAACCGCTTTGTCCTGCTTAGTCAAGGGTTCGTATTTTCCCAGAAATTCCCTTATTTTGCCGCAGTTCAATGAAACCGTGTAGTAGAAGCCCCACTCGTTCGCCAGAACTTTAGCGATATAATCAGCGTTAATCTCTTCCTTGTCGCCTTTTCCAAGGTCATGCTCTATAAGAAGTATTATCGTGTCTTGGATATCCTTCTCGTTCGTTTGGACGATCTGAAGCTTTTGAAGCAGAAGCTCAGCTAGGGGAACTGTTGGCGTGTCCAACTCCAACCGGTCCTTGTAATCTATCACATGGCACATTTCGAGTTTGTCCAAGAAAACGTCGATGGCTTTGTTTCCTTCCTTATCGTTGAAAATCTGTCTGTGCCTTCCTGTGGCTCCTGTGAGCATGAGGGAGATGTACGGCTCATATCCCAAGTCGATGAAGAGGCTCTTTGTGAGTGGGCGAAACTTGCTGTAGGTAACGAAATCCATGTCGTGCTTTGGGACGCGTTTGAGCTTTTCGTACAAGTCCTTATGGGCTGGACAGTGCATACGAATTGCTGCGCCGCCCAATATCCTCAGAGGGATCTTTCTACCGTCAGCTTCGGAAATTATGCGTCGAATTTCTTTCTCAAAATCATTAAAGGTTGCAAATTCACCCAAGCAGTACCTCAACCTGAACTAAGTCACATTTGTTGTTCCATGAACTTTGGTTTGTGTTTCCACATACCGCATGGAGAAGATGCCATCAACCTCTATTAAGTTCACCTACGCATCCCCATAAACTAGTCCGGCAGGCCACACGATTTTTGGCGTTCGTCTGGATATTTTTTTGTGCAAGTTTTGTTAACATCCGATTGTAAATCGTTCCGGAAATTTCAGATACTCCCTTAACGGTTCACGGTTGTATTGTGTTAACGGATTGTCGAGCAGGAACGCGCCTTCAAGGCAAAACGCTAAGTCCAGAGGCTCGAACCTTAATTTGACAGACAGTATGACATCTACTTGTTTTCGTCTTTTGAGGTTACTTGGAAGTGTCCGTCGAGAAACAGAAAGCCCTCGCACTGTCGTTGACTGGTAGGGTTCTCTCGGAAAATATGCTTACGAATTACCTATGGGTGATCCCGCTAGGAATGGGATTCGTCGCTTGGGAACTGATTACAAGGCTCAACCTGGTTCCACAGGCAAACCTGCCAACCTTCTCAGGTGTGCTAGGTGTTTTCTTCTTGTCCATTCAGCAGCCGTCGTTCCTGCTTCGCATCGCGCACAGTTTCCTAAATTTGAGTCTCGGTTTAATGTTAGCCTTCGCGACTGCTTTGCCGATTGCCTTCGTTGCGGGGAGCAAGAACAAATTTGACTTAACGTTTACGCCGCTCATTATGCTCTTCGGAGCTTTGCCCGACCTATCCTTCCTCCCGCTTTTGGTGCTCTGGTTCGGCGCGGGAAGTGTTGCAGCTGTCATAATGGCTTCCTTGGCCGGCTTCTTCCCCATATATTTCACTGTGAGAGACGGAACGAGAAATATCCCAAAGGAACTTTTCGAGGTTACATCGGTCTTCAAATCAAACCGGCTCTCGACCTTCACAAAGATGGTTCTCCCAGCCATATCCCCACACATGTTCAGCGGCCTAAGGCTCGCCTACGACTTCGGTTGGGAAATAATAATCGCCATTGAGATAGCGACAAGAGCTGCGGGCATAGGTAGTTTCATTGAAGGGTCCGTCAGCGGCGGGTCACTCGACAGCGGGTTTGCGGCAATTCTGGCGATAGCCCTGGTTGCTGTGGTGGTTGACAGGGTGTTTTTCGGGTCACTGGAGTCTTGGGCCAAGAAGTGGGCTTAATGGGGCCGCATGTCGAACTCGAGAACGTAAGCAAATTCTATGAAGCGCGTGACAAGACGCACGCGCTCCATGAAGTTAGCTTCGGAATCGACCACGGCGAATTTGTCACCATAGTTGGTCCGAGCGGCTGCGGTAAGTCCACCTTGCTCAAGATCATGGCTGGGATTGATGCTCCAACATCAGGGGAGGTTCGTTTTCAGGGCGGCCCAGTTCGAGGCCCACATGATAAGATTAGCATGGTCTTTCAAGGCTTCGGACTCTTCCCGTGGAGAACGGTCCTGGAGAATGTCGAATACGGTCTAGAAATGCGCAAGACGCCGAAGCCGGACCGTCGAGCCCGTTCCAGAGAATATATAGAAATGGTTGGGCTAGCAGGATACGAACACATGTACCCTAAACAACTGTCGGGAGGAATGCGACAGAGGGTCGGAATTGCGCGTGCCCTCGCCGTGGAACCGGAAGTAGTCCTCATGGACGAAGCGTTCAGCGCAATCGACGAAGTAACCGCGGACGTTCTACGCGAGGAAGTTGCCGACATCCACAAAGAGACCGGAAAAACGTTCGTCCTCGTCACACACAATCTCTCAGAAGCCATTGAACTCGCAGACAAGGTTGTTGTACTATCCTCTCGCCCAGCAAAGGTGAAAAAGATCCTGCCGATCTCCCTTGAACGACCGCGAGATAGGACGCATTCCCTATTCGTCCACATGCACCACGACATACTACACTTACTCAAAGAAGAACTGGAGAACACGTTGATTCGACACAAACTGAGAGAAATCAGGGAAGTTCAGTCGTTGCACGACATGGAGGCGCCGAAGAAGGAGACGCCCACTCGAGAACGCTCAAACTCTGTCGCAGCAGCTTCATCCCCGAGCAAAGCTAATGCGATTCGCGAAGAAACGATTTAACTCGAACCCGCGTAGCAGTTCTGTTTGGCTACGCGAACGCAGGATGTTCGCGTTCTCGCGAGCTGCTCTCATCAGACAAACGGCTGACGAACTTACATGGCACATATCTTAGACTAAACTTCTCTGCCTAGCGTTCGTAGACAGAAGCTCGAAACAACGATGAAAGTCTTCCCCACGCATTGTGGTACGGGCTTGCGATGAGTGAGTCCGTTGAACAGATGGGCTAGCGTTTCGCTCTTCTGGGTCGATATCTCTTAGCCGCCTACAATTAGCTGATGGTCGATGCCGTCTGGGGTGAGCGTCAGCAGGCATCCATGCATTACCCCTTCCACATATGCAGAACCTGGGTTGATGCAGATGGTACGCTTAATGTTGCAGACTCCAGCTGACTCATGAATGTGCCCATGTAACGCGAGCTTTGGTTGGAATTCTTGTAAGACCTTTCTTACTGACGTGCTTCCCACGTGGTCCATCATAGGCGTACCCATGAAGAATTTCGGCCGCAAGTCTTTTCCGAGCTTCGGCGCAAGGTCCAGCACCGTATTGTATGCGGGTGCGTGAAAATCGCAGACCAAGTTCTCTGTCGAGGGGGCTCTTTGAATTTCTGCCCGCAGGCGTTTCTCTAGGTCACGTTCGCTGCATTCGCGGGGAGAATTCCAAGGAGTGGGATTGACCCAATCGCAGCTTACGAGCGAGTGCTTATCGTCAAGGTTCACGCATTTCCCTAATGTGTACTCGACGCGCTCAGAGCTCTTCAACACCTCATCGATGGTGAAGGTGTCGTCATTGCCAGGGTTCATTATAACCCGAACATCCTTAGGAATGATTTCATCAATTTTTGCGAGCCAGTTTTTGATTGTCTGCTGCATTAGCTTGTCGAATAGTTCCGTTACCCGTTCTGGTTTGGCCCGGAACTCCTCATATTCCGGCCTTCCACAATGGTAGTAATAGTACCCAACCTTTCGTATTTCGTTTTGTATCTTAGGGAGCTCGTCCTCTCTCATCCTGTAGTCAACCCCAAAGAAATTTGTCGCATATATGTTGTCATCGAGTTTAACGATTGGCACTATCGCTTTACCGGTGAGGTCGCCGCACATCATTAGCACATTTACCTTAGAACTATTTGATACTGAGAGTATCTTGAGAAAGTAGGTATCTCCACCGTGAAGGTCGGTGGCGAACAGAATCTTGGTCCCGGACAAGTTGCGTCGAAGTTTGATTTAGGAAGCGTACTGAAGTTAAGTCATTCGGTCAATCACCAATGCTACACTTTGGTGGCGGGTTCTTGCAAGTGCGCGGCCGCCAGTCAGTGCTCGACCTTTCTCTGCATTATTTCTTATAACGCAGTTTTCTCGAATGAAAATCGCCGCGGCCTTCGTAGTTAGTTTAATAAGCGCTAGCGGCAGAGGTCAGCTTTGGTCAATACCTTGACCGAAGAATTCAAAGTAGAACTCTTCCTAAGAAAATCAACAGGGCTCGTCAAAGAGATCGGACCTTTCGGCTCATTCATGCTTCCGTGGGCGTCGATGGCAGGAAGCGGCATAACTCTCTACTCGATTTCCGTGATCTACAGCTATCCAAATGGAAGTGTCCCCGGCGCATTTCTAATCGTAGCAGTTCCGACACTCCTAAGTGTCATTTGCTTTGCTCTGCTTGGGATAACTACGCCGAGGACAGCCGGCGCGTACGTCTGGGTTTCAAGGTTCGTTGATCCATTCGTTGGATGGTTTGGGACAGGATGGATCTACTGGATAGCTCAGATATTCTCGATCGGCCTAATCGGCTACGTGCTTGAAAGTGTCATCCCCGTCATTTTCACCATTATTGGTGGGGCTGCAGGAATCCCAGCGCTTACGGCCTTCGCCACTGCAATGGAAAGCAACACGGTCACGCAAGGCGCTGTCATCATTTTTGTAATAGTCGTTCTTGGCCTGCTGGCGATGATCGAAATCAAACACTACATGAAAATAGTCATGGCCATCTGGGGTCTGAATGCTATCGGCCTTATTGTTTCTGCAGTACTCTTTGCTACCAACAATCCGACAACGATTCCCTTTGTTTGGAACAATGTATGGGGAGCTGGTTCATACCAAATGATACAAAGCCTAGCAACAAAATACAACTTGGCTGGTTATGTAGCCAATACCTCCAGTGGTTGGTTCAATGACACACTCGGTATTGTCGTGTACATCTTCTGGGCACTAACGGGTTACGAAATCAACTCGTACGTTGCTGGAGAAGTGAGGAACCCACGCTCCTCCTTCCTATATTGGTTCACTGGAGGAATGGTTGCAACGGTCATCTGGTATTCGCTCGTAACGTGGCTAGCATACAATGCCTATGGAAGCTTCATACTGCAATACAGCTACGTTTACAACCTATTCCAAGCAGGGAAACTGGCGGCCAACGAGACGGCGGCCGTCGCGCCATACATGCTACTCCCATCAATGCCTCTCTTCTCAGCAAGTTTGGCAGGATCAGCCGCGATTCGAATTCTCGCTGCGTGGTGGTTCTGGCCGATAACCTCCATAATCGTAACCTATCTTTGCGCCACCAGAAGCATGTTCGGAATGTCGTTCGATAGGATGTTTCCATCAGTGTTCGGCAAAGTCAGTGACAGAACCCACACGCCCATTCCAGCCACTATCTTCACCATGATCGCGGCCGTAATCGTGGCCTTAACCTTCTTTACCTCGTTGGGCTACCTAGCAAGCGCAGCAAATTCATCGTTCTGGTTCGCGTTCGTCTATGTCATGGTTGCTTTCTGTGCTATCGTCTTACCGTACAAGCGTCGTGACATCTGGGAGAAAGGCACGCATAGAAGAATATTCGGGATTCCAGACATGACTTTCTTCGGCGCGCTTGCGGCTATCGGCATGCTTTGGATACTGACATTGAGCACGATCGGAATCTCGCTGCTTGGCTGGGACGTATCAATCCTCTGGATGATGATCGGCGTAGCGATCTTCGTCTACTTCGCAGCTAAGAATGAACGGCGTGGTATCAACATAACACAGATTTACGGAGAAATTCCGCCTCCTTAGACCCAGGCCCTTAAGCACAACCCTACCCCTCCTTCTTTTTTGTTATCCCTTGTGTGAGTCCTGTGACTGAGTCTAATATCCTCAATGAGGCCGACCGGATAATCTCAACTGCCCAAAGTGAAGGCATCACCCTTCGTCTCCTTGGCGGGACGGCAATTGGTTTTCGATGCCCAAGCGCTAAGCGGCCTAGTGTCTCACGCAAATACCCGGACATAGACCTTGTCGGTTTCAAAAAGCAGTCTCGCCGGATTCGGGAGTTATTCCCTAAGCTCGGCTACTCGCCGAATGACTCGTTCAACGCTCTTCGTGGTGGGAGCCGACTGATGTTCTTTGACCTGCCGAATGAGAGAAGAGTGGACATATTCCTAGATTACTTCGATATGTGCCACAAAATAGACCTCAAGGACAGGCTAACACTTGAACCGTTGACACTCACAATGGCGGACCTACTCGCGACAAAGCTGCAGATCTTCAAAACGAACGAGAAAGACTTCAAAGATATCATCGCAATGTTTCTTGATCACGAAGTTGTTGATTCAGAGAAGCCTGACGCAATAAATGGGAAACGCCTTGCGGAACTTTGTGCGAACGATTGGGGAATCTACAAGACCTTCACAATCGTACTTGACAAGACCACGGCCATGCTTGACAAATTCGATTTAACCACTAAAGATAAAGAAATCGTGAAACATAGGATGGCGGTGGTTTCTCAACTGATAAATAGCGAGCCGAAGACTATGAACTGGAAAATGCGGGCAAAGTTAGGCGAGAAAAAAGCCTGGTACAAATTACCTGAGGATATGAGTGAGTAAACTTGCCCATATCCTTCAAGAAGTCAGTCACCTCTCAAGGGTACCTACAAATATAACAAAGGCGCTGTATCGCCTGGCAGATGCGAGGCATAGAATCACTTGACTGCACAAACTAGCCACATGGTGCTAAGTGAACTACACCAAGCCGTAAGAGGAGAGTTCCCACGCGCCGATGTCGATGCGAACGGGAGGAGAAGAATATTCTTCGAAAATGGCGCCGGATCACTCGTTCTCCGGCGCGTTGCTGAGACAGAAGCGAAGGCGCGCATAGATTGTTCCGCGAACGTTGGCGGCCCCTCATGGGAGTCGAAGAGGAACGAAGAAGTAATAATGGAAGGTAGAAGAGCCGTAAGCGACTTCCTGAACGCCCCGTCAGAGAGTTGTATTTTCTCTGGTGAATCCGCAACCAGTATCCTCTTTCATCTTAGCTACGCTCTATCGAAGGAATTGTCGGGGAAAGAGAATGTCATTCTCACCGACTATGAACACTATGCGAATATCAGCCCTTGGCTCGAACTCGAACGCCGGGGCGTAATCAAAGAAGTCAGGTTTGCAAGGTTTAATCCAGCTGACGGACAATTGGACATACCGCATTTCGTGAGTCTTCTCGACAGCAGAACCCGAGTAGTCTCAATAGCTGGGGTCTCAAACGTAATGGGGTCGATAACTCCTGCTGCTCAATTGATTAGATTGGCGAAGGAAGTAAGCGCCTACACAATTCTCGACGCTGTCCACACGGTTCCTCATATTCCAGTTGACGTTGAGAAACTTGATTGCGACTTTCTCGTATTCTCAGCGTACAAGCTGTTCAGCCGACGCGGAAGTTTCGCCTACGGGCAGAAGGAATTGCTGGAGAAGCTAGAGCCATACAAAGTAGTGCCTGCTCCAAACGAGCCTCCAGAGAAGTGGGAGATGGGAACTCGAGATCAGGCGCTCTTTGCTTCAATCAGCGCGGTGATTGAATACCTAAACTGGTTAGGAAATGAGGTCCAGCAGGAGGTTGGTGCTGAAATAAGCGAATACACGGGAAGAAGACGCATCCTTAAGGCTGCGCTCTCATGGATACGCAAATATGAGCAGACTCTTTCGCGGGCTATGCTCAGCGGAGCAGGCGGCATGGAAGGATTGAGCGATATGAAAGATGTAGAATTATATGGTCCAAGAGGTCCTGAAAGAACAGACCAGCGTGTCCCAACCTTCACCTTCAATATTATCGGCGCAGACCCGCATGAGGTAGCACAATACTTCTGGGACAAGCATGCAATAGCTCTCTTGGCGGAAAATAGCGGGGGCTTCTATTCCAGGACGTTGAAGACGTACGGGAAAACCATTGGTGTTCGCGCAAGCCTCGCACACTTCAATACCGTTCAAGAGATAGCGGGCTTTCTATCCGGCTTGGCGGATGCAGTAAGACACTTCAAAGCGGCGTAACCCAAGGAGTTCGCTACGCCGCAGAGTGACCGTTTTCCAAGCTTACGAGGCCAATATGTCTTGAAGGACTCGGTTGTCGATGTTTCCGCCACTTATCACAGCAACTGTTCTCTTCCCCGCGAATCTCTGTCCACTATTCATGATTGGAGCAATCGAGATTGCTCCAGATCCTTCGGCAACTTGCCCCTCTTTTTCCCATAGCACACGAATTGCTTTCCTAATGGTTTCTTCATCGTATAGCAGAACTTCGTCTACGTACCGTTGAACCATCTCAAACGTTATTGACCCTTTCTCGATGTTTCCGGATAAACCGTCCGCTATAGTATCCCGCATTCCTACGTCAATAATCTTCCCTGCCTTCAATGAATAGTACATTGCAGGCGTAGTTTCAGGTTGCACTCCAAGAATCTCTACGCTGGGTTTGATGCTCTTTGCTGCGATGGCTATCCCCGAGATTAAACTTCCTCCGCTAACAGGCACAATAATCGTGTCTACCGCTGGAAGGTCCTCGAGAATTTCTAACCCCACCGTTCCTTGTCCTGCGATGACGAATGGATCATTGTAGGCGGAGATGAATGTCAGCCCTTCTTCTTTTGCAAGCTCTCGAGCATACTGCTCTGTTACGTCGTATATTTCGCCATGTAAAATCAACTTGATTTTATGTCTCTTGATCTTCTCAACCTTTATTTTAGGACAGTTCTCGGGGACGACCACGGTTGCTTTCAAATGCAGTTTCTCCGCACCGACACCGATAGCTTGAGCGTGATTTCCTGACGAAGCTGCGATGATCCCCCGCTTCCTTTCCTCGGCACTCAGCTTCATCATCCTGTTGATGGCCCCTCTTATTTTGAAAGAGTTTGTGACCTGCGCGTTCTCGAGCTTAAGATACACGTCTCCTCCGCAAACATCAGAGAAAAACTGCGAACGTATCAGCGGAGTCTTGTTGACGTGGTCTCGTATGGTCTTCCTCGCGTCCTCTATGTCACGCAAGGTAATGATCATGATTTCCTCCCCACTTCAATACTCCGAATCCGGGTCATGTCTGATTTACTCATTGCGTTAGCGATATGAGCCGTTCTCCTATGTTAGGAATCCAGGGAACCTATAGCTTTCTCCACTTCCACAAGGATTTCGCATGATTTCACCAGTTCCTTCATCCTGTTGTGATCGGGATAGAGCGGGCGGTCGATATCAAGATACTTTACGTGTTTACGGATTACGGTATGAGCAATTTGCGTTCCCTTTCCGAGTTCATATGGTGTCTCATATTTTCTACGTAGGTCAAGGGCTTGAGCAGCAGCCATGAATTCAATTCCCAAAATACCATAAGCATTGTCGAGAATCTGGAAATTCTTCAGGGCGGTGTTCATGCCCATGGAAACAAAGTCTTCCTGGTCAGCCGCAGCCGGAATTGACTGTATAGAAGCCGGCATACAGAGGATTCGCTGTTCCGCGATCTGCATATCGGCTGTATATTGGCTTAGCATTAGCCCGGAGAACATGCCCGCGTCCTTAACCAGGAAAGGTGGAAGTCCCACGCTCAGTGCAGAGTTATTCAGGCGGTTCATGCGGCGTTCAGAAAGTACGCATACCATAGTTACTGCGACACCTACCATATCCATAGGCAAAGCAACGGGCGAGCCCTGGAAATTGGCGCCTGAGAGTGCGAGATTTTTATCCGGTAAGAAAATAGGATTGTCTCCCACACCATTAAGTTCGGTTTCTACCTGTACTCGGGCAAAGGCAAGTGCATCATGTGCTGCACCGATCACCTGCGGTGAGGAGCGCATCGAGTAGGCATCCTGCACCTTCACTTTTAAATGACCTTCAGACAGGTCACCGCCAGCTGTTACCTTACGGATTGATTTTGCGCTGCGGACGCCACCGGGGAAACCGCGAACTTCAAGAATTAATTCATGATACGGTTTAAGGTTGGCTTTCAGCGCCTCCAGCGACATGGCGCAGGCTATTTCAGCCTGCTTGAGCCAGTTATTGGTATCATATACCATCAGGGCCGACATGGCGGTAAGTACATTGGAGCCATTAATTGCAGCTAGACCATCGCGTGCTTCCAGTCCGGGAATGGGGATACCTGCACGTTCCATCGCCACATGGCCTTCCAAGAATTCACCCTTGTAGTAGGCATGCCCTTCACCCATCATAAGCAAAGCAATTTGCGCCATAGGTGCCAAATCACCGCAGGCACCTACAGATCCTTTCGTGCACACGTAAGGCGTAACACCCTTGTTCAACATATCCACGAAAGTCTGAGTAATCGCCAGGCGGCAACCGGAATTCCCGTGTGCATGCACATTGATGCGCCCGAGCATGGCACCACGAACCCAGTCAATAGGCATGGGATCGCCGATGCCTGCAGCATGATTGTAAATCAAATATTTCTGAAAATCTCTTACCTGATCATCGTTGAGCACTATCTCCGATAATTCACCTATACCGGTATTGACACCGTACATGATCTCGTGGGCTTGAACTTTCTTCTCAAGCATCGCACGGCATGAATTGATCTTCTTAATGGAATCGGGATGCAGTTCCACTTTTTCACCGTGACGTGCAACACGTACAACATCTTCAATAGTCAATCCTGAACCATGCAATACCAGCGTCATCTTACATCTCCCGCTCTCATTATTTCCTTCACCATTTAACCAGCACTCGTGATTCTCGCCTCATGTAGAGGAAACAGAGAATTACGTGTTTTGGGCTACAAAGTGTTCTACAGAGTTTGAAGCTACTTCGCTGATTAAAGTCTTCGATAAGTTTCCTGTATTATGTTGCCACTGTCAATTATCACAAGCATCCATGTCATGTACTTGGAGTCGTCAGACGCGAGGAACATCACTAAGTCTCCGACTTCTTCGGATGTCCCGACGGTTCAAGTCACGATGTTCGCTGAGCTTAGGGTCACTTGGACAACGCTAGGACTAGAGAACTCAGGCACAATTTCCTTGCGACGATTGTGAACCTGAAGGAAAAGTAAAACGAGCATCGGGATCAGGAGAAGAGCGATCCAAGCTCCACCAGCGAATTTTGTGAAGCCAACTATAACGAAAGTGATCCCAGTCGCTAGAGCTCCTACGCCATTCAAGATCGCCTTCGGTGTCCACCTTCTACCGCGTTCGCGCCACCAGTGCCGCACCATACCAGCCTGCGAAAGCGTGTAGGCAAGAAACACACCCACTGCAAACAGAGGGACCAAGGCATGGCTGCTTCCAGAGAATGCTACAATCAAGACTCCAGCTGACAATGACAGAAGCAAGATTCCGTTAGCGAATACTCCTCGGGAATTAACCTTGGTCAGTGGTTTTGGAAGAAATTTGTCTTCTGCCATGACGCTCAAAAGACGTGGTAAGCCAACAAAACTAGTGTTTGCTCCTACAGTGAGCATTATCAACGTAACAGCTTGGACGATCAGATATGCTGGGCCGCTTCCCATCAGGTGTCGAGCCAATGCCGATAGAATCGTTTCTTGGGGGCCGGCGACCACGCCGAGCATTTGCGTAAGCCCGACACTCCCCAGAAACAGGGTGCCCATTAGAAGTGACATAATTATCATTGTCTGGCCCGCATTCTTTGTCGCAGGAGGTCGGAAAGACGGAACACCGTTGCTGATAGCCTCAATTCCCGTCACCGCGGTACACCCAGTGGAAAATGTACGCAGCACCAGGAGTGTGGTTAGAGGTACTATGGCCGGTGGGGCAGTAGAGATCAATGACACTGGCCCCTGTATCGAGAGACGTACTCCACCATACGCTAGCATAGACAGGTAAGCGACCAAGAATAGATACACCGGTATCGCCATTACGATACCGGTCTCACGCATACCTCTTAGATTCAAGATTGTTATGGCGGCCAAAAGTAGCAATGATAGGAAAACTTTGTCAGCCAACAGTTGAGGGAACGCTGATGTAATGGCGTCAACGCCCGTTGTCAGGCTCACTGCCACATTCAGCAGGTAGTCTACAATCAGCGCCGCAGCGGCCACTAAGCCGGGGACCGTTCCGAAGTTTGAGCGAGCAACGGTATACGAGCCACCCCCGGAGGGGAAGGTTTGGGTGATCTGGTAGTAAGAAAGGGCCAGAAGAGTCAACAGTACAGTAATGGTCAATGCAATTGGAAATGCCAGGGATAGCCCGATGCTCCCACAGACAACTAATCCCAGATAGATTTCCTGATCCGCATATCCAATTGATGCCAGTGCATCAGGCGAAAATGCGGCGAGCCCTTGGAGGTTGCTCACTTTTCGGTGTTCGGTCTGTGCGGTTGGCAAGCTCGAATCTATCGAGCGTCTGATTTCGCCCAAAACAGGAGCTCCACAAGTCTCCGTGTAGGGGCGGCCCAAGACAAGTCCTGTTAAAAAAAATTAGGCTTCACTTACTAACTTCGGAAAAGCCGAGCTAAGTATGTACTCTTACGAAGGTATCAATCGGCGCTATTCTCCTAATCCCCATAATGGTGGCTATCTTTCTCCAAGTTCACAGCTGCCAATCGGAGAGGATCAAGGACGCGATGAAAGCAAGTTGAATTAGAACTGCATCACATCGCAGCATAATCCCCGGCTGGGTTGGAAAATCGATCTCAGTCATCCGCATCCTATCCTTGGGGAAATCATCATTCAGGGGTTAAGTCATCGAGAAAAGCTTGAAAGTTGACTATTTCACATCAAAATCCCAAATAACGATGGTCCACACCGTTATTCTTAGCGATCGCAGAATGGTCCTGTTCAAGACAGCCCTAGTCGGCGCTTGTATCCTAATCGCTGCCATGCTGCTGCTAACAACGCTTGCGCCGTACGTGACAGTTGAGGTGCAGCAGGTACAACCCCGGGACGTTGAACCACACGCGGAATTTCTCGTAGGAGACGTCGCGGACCGAAGCTATACCCTACCAGCCAATGTAGCCGTATCAGGATCTGTCGATGTAACCCAAGCCCCGACAAACGCGTCCAGTGACATTAGGTTCATGGTCCTCGACGACAATAACTACCAGAAGTGGAATTCCGGCCAGCAGTCAAACTTCCTGTTCTCAGCCGATGACCAAGGCAAATTCAATTTCAACTTCACAACCACCAGCACTGGAGTCTACCATTTTGTCTTTGACAATCGGGCTTCACTGTTCAAGAAGTACATAATTCTCTCAGTCGGTTACAGCGAGGTCACAATCAGTTACGTTCCTGATCCACGTGTACCATACATCGGGTGGGCATTGGCGGTGGTCGGGGGAATCCTTCTAGTTTATGGGTTGGCGAGGAAACCGCCCATCACATGGGGCTAGGCAACTTCAAATAGAGTTGCACTGTAAAGCGTTCTCGGTTTCATAATGAGCGGGCTTACCAAGAAGATTGTGGTTGCCGACCAAAATTTATCCGCAATCCTAGGCGTGAAGGCGGGGGAGCTGGTGAGCTACGCGGAGCTCTCTAAAGGCCTCCACAAGTACATCAAGGATAACGACTTGAAAAACCTTCAACGTGCACACACTTCAACTCCAACCAGCGCGCCAACCCCTGAAGCGAGCGAACCAACTCCCGCAGCGACTAGCCCGATGGTTATCCCTGCAATCTCCGCGGAAATCAAGAAGTGTAAAGATTGTGGCGCTGAAATTCCGGGCGAAGCCACTTTCTGCGATCTTTGCGGCGTAAAGCAATAGCTGTAACTTCACGCGATGTTGCACTGCAATTGAACGACTGTAATGCCAGCTTAAATACGATGAAAACTCGGCTAGCATACTTTTAACCTTCGCAGGCTGAGGATTCGATATGGGAACTGAAAAAGTAGGAATCATAGGGTACGGCACATACATCCCCCTGCAACGCATCCAAAGCGAACTCATAGTTAGGGCGCGTGAGAGGAAACGTGAAGACCTGCCCCAGTTCCTAGACAAAGTAAGGAACGGTTTGTTGCTGAAGGATAAGTCCATCGCAGGGATAAGCGAAGACTCGATAACAATCGCCACCGAAGCGGCGTTGAACGCTGTGGAGATGGCGGGGGTTGACCCTGCCGAAATTGAAACCGTCGCAGTTGGTTCAGAATCAAAACCTTACGCAGTTGGTACCATCGCTAGGCATGTAGCGTCTTTCTTAGGCCTAGGTAACCGTGTCTATATTGCAGACCTTGAAGGCGCATGCAACTCAGGGATGCAATCAACTGCTTTCGTTGAAAGCCAAATTCTGAGTGGAAGAATAAAGTACGGATTAGCTGTCGGAACAGATGTCGCGCAAGCGCCGGTGGGCGACCCGTTAGAGTACGCGAGTGGGGCTGGCGCTGGAGCTTTTCTGCTTGGCAGAGATAGCCCGGTGGCTACAATTGTTGACACCGCAGCCTATTCGAGCTTAACGATGGACTTCTGGAGAAGAGATGGAGCCACAGTTCCAAGCCACTTCGGTCGTACAACTGTCGAAGCTTACATCAAACACGTCATCGGGGCCATCGAAAGCCTCCTGATGAAACACCCCGAGGTGTCCCTCATGGATTTTGATCACATCACGTTCCACCAACCGTCCGGCTACATGCCCATGAAAACTTGCAAGACTCTATCTCAGGACAAGATACCTATCCTCGACAATCCGGAGCTCGAAGAGAGAATTCGGCTGACGCCCCAATTCATTGAGGAGAAGGTAAAACCGTGGCTGCGCGTCCTCGACACTGGAAACACATACGCCGCGGCTACTTTGATAGCCACATGCGACATACTCGACCATGCAAAACCTGGCGAAAATGTGCTCGCGGTTTCGTACGGATCGGGCGCTTATACGATAGCTACCTGGATGCGTGTGGAAGAAAAGCTCCTCGAAAGAAGAGGCCGAGTTCCCACAGTTAGGGACTATGTGAACAGACGAAGGGACATTAGCCTAGAGGCGTATCAGAGGCTGGTGAGATACAAGCGTGGCTCTATCAAGGCTAAACTGCAAGTTCCAAGGATAATTGTTGAGATCGAGCCCTACAACGGGAAGACTTTGACTTACACGTTGTGCAACGGTTGCCAACGAGTATTCTATCCAATGAGGGACCGATGCTTGGAATTTGACTGTAATGGGCCCGTGGAACAGCACACTCTACCCGTCAACGCTCGAGTGCTCTCGGTCGATAGGCCGACTGTTAGGGAACGATTGATGTCAAACTTCGACATCCTGAAAGCAGGTAAAGTGTTGGTTGTCGATGCGAGTTCCAATCAAGTCCAGCCGGGAATGGAGCTTGAAAGCCTCATCAGGCGAATAGATAATGAGGGAAAATCAGGCCTGATCATATACGGGCCGGTCTACAGGCCAATATTCAGGACCAAAGCGCTCCTCAAGCGTGCTGAACCCACGCCAGTCGTCGCGCGCTAGCTAACGGCTAGGTTCGGATGCACGGTTCCGCAGTTACTACAGTACTTGGCATCTTCAACCTCGAAGAAGTCTCCGTCGTTACGTATGACGAATGTGTCTCGGAACCGATGCCCGATTATCTTGCAGACCATGCTCAATTCGATCACTGGGACCGTATAGGGCCGCATGATATATGAATGTTCCGTTTATGGAACATCTATGTATCGGCATAGGACATAACGAGTTTCATAAGACCCCCCGCATTTAGCCACACATTCATCAACGCGAGGAGGGGCCCAATTTCTGTGGTATAGCCGGCTTTGCCGGCCTCAACGACGAACTCCTTCTCAAACGGATGATTGAAATCATTCACCATCGGGGCCCCGACGATACAGGGTTCTACGTCGACTCGAATATTGGGTTGGCAAATGCCCGCCTGAGCATCATAGACATCGAAGGCGGCCACCAACCGATTCAAAACGAGGATGGAACGGTACACGTCACATACAATGGAGAAATTTACAATTACCGTCAACTTCGCCAGGAATTAGAAGTGCAGGGGCACAGCTTTCGCACTAAATCAGACACTGAAGTCATAGTTCATGGCTACGAGGAATATGGCGAGGGTTTTCTCGGAAAACTCAACGGAATGTTCGCCATTGCCCTCTGGGATTCAAAGCTAAGGAAATTGATCCTCGCACGTGACCGAATGGGAATAAAACCCCTATACTACACAATTCGAAAAGGAACGTTGCTCTTCGCGTCAGAGATCAAAGCAATTCTCCAATTACCCACTAGCAGAACAGTGAGCTTAGAATCTCTCCACGATGTACTCAACCTAGGATACATACCTGGAAAGGGGACGCTCATAGAAGGAATCTCTAAACTCCCACCATCAAGCTTTCTTGTATTCCAGAACGGAATTCCTCGAATCGAGACTTACTGGGAGCCTCCCTCACTCGACCCAACCACAGACGAAGACAAGCTAGTTAGTGAGCTTCAATCGGCACTGGAAGAATCAATCCGTGACCAACTCGTAGCCGATGTCCCCGTGGGTTGCTTTCTAAGTGGCGGGTTAGACACCTCAACTATAGTCGCTTACGCCTCAAAGGCCTCCAACCAGCCTTTGAAGACATTTTGCATGGGCTTCGGTGAAGAGACCGACGAGTTTCAAGATGCCCGATTCATTGCCGAGCGCTTCGGCACCGACCACCATGAGTTGACCGTGGATAGCTCCCAAGCCATGAAATTATACCCCAAAATGATCTGGCACATGGAAGCGCCGAAATACAACCTCTACCCATGGTTCGTATGCGAACTTGTCCGAAAATATGTGACAGTTTGCCTCAGCGGAAACGGAGGCGACGAAGTTTTCGGCGGATACTACGCTAGATACCAGAACGCGCTTAGAATTCAGAAGCTCACAAAGAATCCTCTCTCCTCTATACTCAAAATTCCCGGAGGCATGTTTCAAGGCATTCCACAGAACATGAAGGCCAAGAACAGGCTGCGGGTCATGAAATCGCTTGGAGACAACGCCTCCGAATATCTAATCCTGGCAGGAGTGCTTCCTGATGCATTCAACAACGAGTTATTCAGAGATGAAGGGCATCCCGTCGAGGATGTGAAAAAGCAATATACCCCGTTCTTCGAAAAATGTAATTTCATTCAAGGCTTAATGAATGCCGAATTAAGAACGAAGCTTGTTGATGACCTTCTTTCCGTCGACGACACGATGAGCATGGCACACTCCCTTGAACTCAGAGTTCCACTTCTAGACAATCGAATCGTGGACCTGATGGCACCTGTTCCTTGGCAGATGAAGTATCAATCCAGTACGCACGGGAAACTCTTGCTCAGAAAAGCGATACGCGGAATCCTGCCCGAAGAGAGCCTTCGCAAACCGAAATGGGGCTTCAGCGTAAATGTCCAAGCCTGGTTCAGAGGTGAAGTTGGCGAATTGGTCCGCCAAGTTCTACCGGAATCAAAGGTCATTCAGAGATATTTCCGGGCGGATAGAGTTCGGAAGCTTATCGCAACCACAACAGATTCCGACCAAGACAGGCGTCAACAAGTGCTTCTATGGCAACTCCTCGGCTTTCACTTATGGCATAGAATATTCATAGACAGCGATAGGGTGGGCGCTGCCACCCTTGGGCCCGAGGCGTTGGTGGCCTAACCTTTGAGTTACCAGATGGTGGTAGTAGCTAGAAACGCTGCCCCACACCTCAAACGAACAATCGACTCCTTGCTCAACCAGACCTTGAAATCGGAAGGAATCGTGATTGTTGATGAAGGGTCCACCGACTCGACCCCTAGCATTCTTCGAGGTTACGAGCGTGAGCACCACCCAACGGTTAAGGTGATAACTCGGCCGGACCAGGGGTACGACATTCGCCGCGTCCCATCGAACATAAACCTCGCTTGGAAAACCATGAGTTCCTCCGGCTTAGCATCCGACTTCTTCATGATAAGTGGCGACGACTGCTTCTACCCACCACATTATGCAGAGTCCCTACTCGCGAAAATGCGCGCAGATCTAAGAATAGTGGTCGCAAGCGGTCGCCCATCAACGAGCACACCACTCTCCCGTGAACATTCAGCATCCGGGAGTGGGCGAATGATTAACGAGCAGTTTTGGCGTGATGTGGGTGGTAGATACCCACTCATTGCGGGTTGGGAGAGTTGGCTCCTTTACATGGCTTCCTTGAATGGATTAAAAGCATCTTTATTCGGTGACCTAGTGTTCGAGCATTCTCAGCCTCGCGGCGCAAGGCATCGGTTCATCTATTGGGGTGCAGCCATGCAGACGTTAGGATATCATCCCCTATACGCTGTAGGAAGAATCGCGAAGAACGCGGTAACCACAACAGTGGGACCGAAGGGTTCGATCAATATGCTTCGAGGATATTTGCAAGCGGTCTTGGGGTCGGATGACCCGTTTGTTTCACCATTCGACGCAGTACTGCGACGGTTTGTCCGCCAGGAACAAGCCCAGAGAATTATTCGTGTATTTAGGTCGGTTCTCTAGGGTGTGCTCATTGAACGAACTTGTTTACTATGGGCATCTTCCAGCCCAGGCCAAAGGCTTTCTTGGTTATCTTGATTGACGGCGCAGCTTGGTGCCGTTTGTATTCCGCACCCCTAATTCGACGTACCGTGTCCTCGACGACATTCTGAGGGAACCCTTTCTGAATCAGCTCTGCTTCGGACAAGCGGTTCTCGATCACCTCATCGACGAGAGGCGAAACGACGGGATAGTCGAACGGGTCGAATTGATCAGGCTTGAGTTCAGCTGAAGGGATCTTGCTGAAACAATTCTCTGGAATGACCGACTTCCCTACCCTCTGGTTGTAGTATCGAGCTAGTGCGTAAACCTCCATTTTGCTAACATCACCGATTACCTCAAGGCCACCGCTCATATCCCCGTAGAGGGTTGCGTATCCTAGGGCCAACTCGGTCTTGTTCCCTGTGGCAAGGACTAGCCCGCCGAATTTGTTCGATAATGCCATCAGTATGTTCCCCCGTATTCGAGATTGGAGGTTCTCTTCAGCCACGTCTGCGGGGCGTCCATGGAAGTGCGGCGTTAGCTGGTTCAGATAAGCGATGAAGATCGGCTCTATGGAAATGGAGAGATAATCAGTGCCCAGATTCTCTGACAATAGTTGCGCGTCGCTCTTGCTGTGGTCGCTTGAATAACGTGAAGGCATTGAAACACCCGTCACGTTCTCCTTTCCCAGCGCAGAAGCTGCGATGACAGCAACCAGTGATGAATCAATTCCACCGCTAAGGCCTACGAGTGCCCGTTTGAAGCCTGTTTTCCTAAAATAATCCCTCACGCCGAGAACGATGGCATCAAACATTGCTTGGTCTTCGGTCGACGTGGGCTCTGGAACCTCGTGTGCCCCTAATCCATTCGAATCGACATCTACGATAACCAAATCCTCCTCGAATTGTTTTCCTATACCAATCAGTCGACCTTTCGCATCTACGGCGATGCTTTCGCCATCGAAGACCAACTCATCCTGCCCCCCGACTTGGTTGACGTAGAAGATCGGCACCTTAAGCCGAGCCGCTTTTCTCTTCAGAATTCGCAAGCGAATGTCGCGGATTTTGTTATGGAATGGCGAAGCGTTGAGGTTCACAATTAGGCGGGCGCCCTGTTCGCCTAGAGCGTCGACAACTTTCACGGCGTACCCTACTTCTTCATCCCAAATGTCTTCACATATGGATGCGCCAAGTGAAACCTTCTGTCCTTCAATGTCGACGGCCACGGGTTTGTTTGCGAGGGCTGAGGCGAAGTATCGTTGTTCATCAAACACATCGTAAGTTGGGAGAAGTGTTTTGTAGACTATGCTCTTTACGCTGCCTCGACAGATGACTGCGGCTGCGTTGAATAGGTTGACATCATCATAATCGACAAATCCGACAACCGCCGTGATCGTCCCGATTTCTTTGGCGAGGTCGAGGAGATGTTGTTTGTTTAACCGGACGAACTCGTCCTGTTCAGGCTTGCGATCACCCGCGGGCGGCCGAGTCTCACGAGGGGGTAGCAGGTCGAGCGGCGGATAGCCCGTAATGGCCATTTCGGGAAAGGCTACGAGGTCAGCTTTGGCTAGCTCAGCCTTGTGAACGTATTCTAGAATTAGCCGTGAATTACCATCCAAGTCTCCGACGGTCGGGTTGATTTGCGCCATTGCGATGCGCGGCAAATGATATCGACGCGAGTAGGCAGGTTTGGAAACAAAAGCCTTTGCTAACCTCTATGTTGATGAAGCAACGTGTTTGGCGGCCCACTTGAGGAATCCAAGAAATTGCAGATAGATCTTATGGCGCGCAGAGCCAACAGGGAAAGCCCCGCTTTCTTTCAGCCGCCCCGTAAGTAATCTCCAAGTTGTGCTTCCAGTTATCAAGTCCAATCTTCTCGATAATCGCAAATTGGAAATTGTATTAGTTATGCGCTCATTGTAACGGAACTCTAAATGAGCATTGACACGGTCGAGCATTTCTATAGTCGACTCAGTCCTTTCTACAGCACTTTTGATTCTCCATGCTGAGCGTGAATGATACCGGTACGCGCTCATAATCTCGTTGAGGAATGAAATCTTTCCGTGCTCTGCGATGAATATTGCGAGTGGCCAGTCAATGAAGCTAAATCGCGAGAACATATCGGGCAGCTTGCCATGAGAATAGTTACGGAAGACCATCGATGATGCGGGGATGAAGTTCGAGATCAGCAGATCTTCGAGACTGAAAGTAGATTTATGGAGGTCCGCGGGAAATACTCTCAGAGGCTCCTTCCCTGGATCCTGTGAGGAAAGACTCGGCTCCCGACCACCTTCCTCGCCAACTAATAGGGCCTTGTGGAAGCTCATAGAGTAATCATTGTATGCTTCCAAGAAACTGACCTGTCTTTGCAGCTTGAGCGGAGAGGTCCAGTAGTCATCTCCCTCCAAAATAGCAACATATTCTCCTCGGCATTCTCTGAAAGTGGTGATGAAATTCCTGACCATCCCCAGATTCTTGTTACGGAGAAGAAGCCGCACTTTGTCGGAGTGAGTCTGCTCGTATTGAACAATTATACTCCGCGTCCTGTCGGTCGAACAGTCCTCGCCTACTACAATTTCGTACTCAAAATTCGTGTTCTGCGCAAGGGCGCTCTCAAGAGCCTGTTTAATGAAATGTTCATGATTGTATGTAATCATCAGGACGCTAACCCTTGGCAATCTAGCCATCCTAGCTCTTCCCATCCCTTTCACGACTATCAGGAAGGTGTCATGGATATAGGGGATATAGCGCTCGTATTCGACTGCACAGAACGATTGACTTGCCTTACTTCAATGGCCGACCCAAGCAAATTAGGAAGGGAACCCTTGGTGTTGGTTAAACTCCCCACTTATGAGCATCATTAAGAGACTTTGGGAACTGCCTGTGTGGAACTTTTCGAACCACTTTTGCTGGTGAACCATAGGCAACGACATTATCGGGAACGTCCTCCAAAACTACTGCACCTGCGCCTACAATCGAGTTCTTTCCGATTCTGACGCGCTCTTTTACAATCGACCCGATTCCGACCCAGCTACCTCGACCCACAGTGACTCGGCTTGCCAACCGCGCTCCAGGCGCGATATGCACGCCCTCTCCAATTCTACATTCGTGATCAACACTAGCGCAAGTATTAATGATCGCATTATCACCAATCTTCGAAGCCGCAGAAGCCACAGCTCCAGCCGCAACAACCGTGCCCACTCCGACTTCGACATCGCTTGCCACAGTCGCACTCGGATGAATTGCAGTAGCCAAATGGAACTTTTTCTCGCGGGCGAATTCTGATAAGTTAAGCCTGGCCTGGCAATCGCCAATCGCAATAATCAAGGTCTTGACCTTCGCTCGCCGTAGCCGCTCTAGTTGCTCCTGACCACCGAGAATCTTGGCCCCACAAAATCCTATGTTGCGCCGCTGTGGGTTCACATCATCTAGAAAGCCTACGATTTCGTAATCGCCCTGTAGCCGAACGATATCAGCGACGACCCGCGCGTGCCCAGAGGCGCCCCAAATCACTAATTTACCTCGCAAGAGAGAGACCTGCTACTTATCGGTCGGGAATCGGAACAGACCGTGACGAGTCCTTTATTCGGTGATTGATTTCGTCTCCCCTCGCAATTGCAAATTTGAGGATGTTGCAGATAACATCGATACTTTCAACATCAACAGTCGTACCGTTTGGCAGATTCAACACTTGGTTAGCTAACTCCTCCGTGTGAGGTAAACGGAGAGCGGGCTGGCGCGAACGATAAGGGGCCATTCGATGGCACCCGGGGTAGAAGTAGCGCCGTGCTAGCACGTTTTCCGCCCACAATATATTCTGTATCTGATTTCGGTTGATTTTGCTTGCAGAGTCGTCAATTTCCAGAATTATGTATTGATAATTGCATTTTTCGTTTTCGTCATACGATAACATTGAAATTCCTGGAAAATCAGCTAAGTTCAGCTTGTATCGAACGTAGTTACGGTAGTTGACGTCAATGAACTCTCCTATACTTTCTAATGAAGTCAATCCCATAGCAGCCGCGACTTCGGTCATTTTACCATTCGTTCCAGTGCTGACAACATCATCATAGCCGGCGAATCCGTAGTTCCTCATTAAACGAACCCTTACCGCTAAATCGTCATCGTTTGTCACTATCGCGCCACCTTCAAATGAGTTTAGGTACTTCGTCGCGTGAAAGCTGAAGATCTCTGCGTTTCCAAAGGTTCCGATCATACGTGTCCTGTAGGAACAGCCAAACGCGTGGGAAGCGTCAAAAATCAATTTGAGCTTACGGCGTCGAGCAATGTCGCTCAACTCATCGATAGCGCACGGGCGCCCCCATAGATGCACTGCGGCAATGGCGGTCGTATACGGGGTAATGAGCTCCTCCACATGAGAGGCATCCATGTTGTGGGTTCTACGCTCGATATCGCAGAAAACAGGCCGGACGCCAAGCCAATCCAAGGAGTGGGGGGTAGCAATGGCTGTGAACGATGGAACGATTGCTTCACCCCGAACCCCGAGAGCTCGAATCGTGATGCCCAACGCGATAGTAGCGTTGCAAGTGGCAATGCAATGTTTAGCGCCTACCGTGTCGGCGATTCTTCGTTCAAACTCTTGGACGAATGGACCATTATTGGTCAGCCATCGTCCATCTAAAATTTGGTTGACGCGTTCTAGAAAGCGTTCCCTGTTGCCGAGATTCGGGCGTCCCACATGCAACTTCTCTCTGAAAGCTGGAGTGCCTCCGAAGATGGCGAGGTCATCTAGTTTTTCCTTTTTCATGCCTTACCCATCTGCTGGCAATATCCTAGCAGCTGTTCCTGTGTCCGCCAGAAGCTCTTTTTGTGAAATGTGCGAGGTCGGCTAGGGTTCGGAATTTTCGCCTTGACCTTCGTGTAGGCCATTCGAAGCCGATGCAACCATGGGAAAAGACCATAGATAAGACCTAGTGAGCAAATCTCCTACTAGTTTCGGCGTTATCTCACGGAAATAGTTCACCTAGTGCTCTGAGAAAGGTGGACGCAAATTCTGAAGGTTCCCGTTCCTTCGGAACATCCGTCATAGTATGCCCGTTGAATGTGACTTGCAACCCGCATAGTAATGCCTCGTGAACCATTCTTGGGAGGCCGTCTTCTGTGCTCATGCGAATCAATCTCTTGTGGCGTCTGTACAACGCTGGCATCTGGGAGCGCTCTACGAATGGGATCACTTCGACGTTCGGCAATTGAATTACATAATTCGCTGGGTGGGAAACATTCCCGATTATGGTGACTTTCTCCTCTGGATGAGCCTTCGCATATTCGATAACCCATGACAAGCGGTAGATTTTCTCGTTTGCTTCGCCGCTAGGACAATAATACAGCATATCTCGGTCGGGAGTAACTTGCAGCAGCTTCCCTTGCTTGAACGCCTCAGTAGCAATAGGGAAGGGCAATACCACTCCTTTCTGTCCTATCATTTCCTCAAGATGAGGGGAAACATAGAACAACAGATCGCAATGCCGGAGGACGTACCTCCAATACCGTTGCCTCCAAAAAGAGAGCTCGCGCTTGACCCAATACGCGTCGCTGCCCACAAAATGAATGATGGTTTTCCTTCCGAGCAGTTTGGCGGCTAGAATGTAACGACTGCATGTCTGGAGGTAGATCCCATAGACAACGCCGCACCTCAATATTTTCCTCAGGCTGGGGATCTTGACTCGGTCGGTCCATTCGGCGTCGATTCCGTTGGACTGGAGAACTTCAGCTACCATGTCGGCGTTAGGTGAACCCGCTCCAACTACCAACACTCGAGGTGGTCGTTTTATTTTCATCTTAGGCAGCTCTCACTGCAGCCTCTATGGTGACAAAAGTCATTTCCGGCCACCATACGACCATATGTCAAGTTCAACTACCCCCACTAACGCGTATCATCGTTACTCACAGGCAGCTAAGTCTTTGTAAGGACGACACAACTGACTGTTCAAGGACCTCATCGACAAGCTTGCTCACAGTCCGTCATCATACGTCTGACTCAAACGTTCAATTATGTACTCGGGTCTAACATGCATGGGCGCAGCTAAGGTATATCTGAATGTTCGTTACCGCCGCACCGATGAAGACCAATACGTATATGACAAAAATGCGGACGACGCTAGGGATTCTAACAAAATTACAAATTTTCTTAGACGCCGCAACCATTCCACATGCTAATAACGGCAATACTGCGGGCCAGGTAAGAAACGAATACCGCTGTGTCATGACAGGCCAGATCCACGCATTTATCGAAAGTATTGCAAAGCAAAGCACAACCCACATCCTGTCCTTGGACTTGACGTTAAGAAAACCGAACAATGCCAGGATCGGATAGATAGAGTACCTTAGTGCTCTGGGAAAGTAGGGTACAAACGCGTTGATCATGGTCTGTGCAAGATTTCTAAGGCTCCAGTTTGACCCTCCGACCTCAGTTGCGCTTTGAGCAGCACGGAATTTCTGGAATATGATGAACGGATCAACTCCATAACCCCTCAACAAGATCAACTCTAGAGAGGCAACGATCGCAATGGCGAGAAGGACCGTACTCAATCTTCTTTGGGAGACTCTGACAATTGTGAGGAAACCAACACCGAATACTACACTCTCTCTGAAGATGACTCCCGCAACAGCTACGAGGTCCGCGCAGAACCTGCGCGTAGTGTTAGCCGGATATTGGTAACTAAGTAAGACTGCGAGTCCTGTAAAGAAATATCCGGGAGAGTCCACTAGAACTGCTGCTCCAAACCAGAGTATCGTCGGTGCCGTCGCAAAGAGAATCGAGGTAAGCACTCCTATCTCCTCGTCCCCGAACATTCTCTTGCCTAACGCGTAAGCCACGAGTGCCGCGAGTACAACGAAACTCGTGTTTGCTAGTGCATAGGTTTGTGAGAGGCTTAATCCTAACATTGAAATCAAGCTCACGATTAGTGGCAGCATAGGTCTCACCCAGAGAAATTGATATGCGCCCGCTTTCCCCGCCAGACGGGAAAACTCAAGGTATTCTGATGAGTCGGGAAATGCCCTTCCGAAGCTCAGCCCGCAAGACAGAATTGAAACGAATACAATGAAAGCGAGGATTCCGAGCCTCTTGGGATTCTGAGTGAGTTTGTCGAATAACATGACCCGCCGAAATACAAAGTTCGTATATAGCACTATCCGAATTTTCGTTAAAGCTCCTATGTCGAAAGTCGTGTCGAGATTAATGGCATCGATGACGTTTCTGGGAAACATATCAACAGTCTTGAGGCTGAGTTAGGTCATGCCTCAAGAGAGGCGTCTACCTTCCTCGAGGTCGACTAAGAGCGCTGTCAAGAGCAATTGGATTCCGATGAACAGGGGAATAGCTGCAATCATGACGGAGCCCGTAGAGGGGCTAATCCGTTCCGTAGACACATATCTCAAGTAAAGGAAATATGCGGACAGCAGCGAACCCCAAGAAAAAAGAGATGCACCCGTCACGTATAGCAACGCAAAGGGATGAAGGTCGTATAAAATATACTTCCGGTACAGTCGCACATGAAAGTCTTTGAAAAGGCATATTGACGTCCTGACTGCGAATGGTAAGAGACGAACTTTTGATTGCTCCCCTTTGTAGACTGCCGGAATGGGTACATCCTTGACTCGCGCACCCAGAATGTTCAGCCTTACAAGCATGTCATTTTCGAATTGGTAACCATGTTGCATCGCATCAAGATCCAAACTCTTAAGGATCTTCACCCGTATCGCTGTATATCCGTTCTGAGGGTCAAATATCCGCCAATAACCTGACGCAGTTTTAGTGAGAAAGGAGAGAACAGAATTGCCAAGTATTCTAAGCTTCGGCATCTTCTCGAGTCCACTCGCCATAAATCGATTGCCTTTCGCGTAGTCATAGCCATCGTCAATTATGGCATCCAGCAGAGCTGGAAGGTATCTCGGATCCATTTGATCATCGCCTCCCATGATTACGCTTATGTCAGCGTTCAATTCGATTGCTCTCTTGTGACCGGTGATCAAGGCTCCTCCAAGCCCTTGGTTCGAACTATGCCTAGTAACCTCCACTCTGCCCGTAGCAGATCGAGCGATATCGGCAGTGTTGTCTGTACTTGCATCATCAACGACCACTATGTGATCTACAAAGTCAGGTATTCCGCGGATGACTTTCGAGATATGCTTAGCTTCGTTGTAGGCTGGTACGACAACGCACACCCTCCGATTCTTATACAATCACGTCAGCTCCGTGTTGGAAATCAAGGTTCAAGACTCTCCGGCGCGATTTCCTTTATTACTCGCGCGGGAACTCCGCCGACCACTGTGTGCGTCATATCGAAACGCAAGGTTCTCGATAGCATTTACGTTCTGCGCGAGCAGTTCTGCGTTTGCGCTTCTATACCCTAAGATCTGTCGAATGGCAGGCTCGGCGCCAGCCGCGGGTATTTTCAAGGCCTTAGTACTCTTAGTACTCATAATCGCTCCTGCCTTTTCTCTCGACTTCGTTGATTATCAGCTGTTCCACTTTGGGCGCTATCGTGGCCCATCCGAAATTTGCCGAAACCCATCTTCTGCCCTGCTCTCCCAATTCCTTGGACAATTTGCTGTCGTCAACCAGCATCTGAATGCGGTTAACCCACTCACCAATGTTCGCGTTATCGATGCTCCACCCTGTAAGGCCGTCGGATATGGTCTCCGGTACTCCTCCCACTCGGCTTCCCAGGACTGGCTTTCGCATAAGTGACGCTTCCAATACAGTTGTCGGGCAGCAGTCCAAGTTTGAGGCCAACACGTACAAGTCCGAGTTCGCCAGAAGCCGCCTCACGCCTTCGGGATAGCCGATGCCTGAAAGGAAATGCACGTTCTTGAATAGCCCGAGGCTCTGCTTGACTAGTGGAAAGTAGCTTTGCCTAATGTCCTCTCCTGATGAGACATAGAAATGAACCTCTGGTAACTTTGAAATCGCTTTTCCGAAGTTCAATAACCCTAGAGTCTTCTCGTACACTGTGTGATTTTGAATAATTGCCACAGCCGGATGCTTCATGTCTATTCCACGCGTGGGGAAGAACTCCGTTGGGTCGACGCCTTGGTACACCACGTCCGTGGGCTTTGAAGGAAGATGCCTGCGGACCTCCCTTTCTAACCACCTGCATATCGGCGTGACCCTGTCGGCGAGAGCAACTCCAAGGAGGCTACTAGCGTAGAGCGGAGATCCTAACACTCTCGATTTAACGCGTGACCGTTTGCCCCATTCAATGAATTCCCTCCAAAGGTCTCCTCTTAAATGAACAATTATCGGGATCTTATGCTGGCCCGTGAATTGGGATAGTTTCAAATGGGAAGCGTAGAGTGGGCTGTCAGTGTAGACTACATCAGGGTTGAATTTCGCTAGAGCTGTCCGTGTTTCGCTGTCACCCGCTATGCTTTCGAACACATTCCCCAATGCGCTGCCTTGCGGGCCTGCTCGTGTTCGCGGGTAGGAAGGGGCCAAGACTTCCGTCTCGACCGACCCAGAGAAGTGCTGTATCATCCTTAGGAAGAAATCACGCTTGACTGGGGCTGCAACGAATGAGACTCGAACCAATTCTAAGGCCTAATTAGTCTGCTCTATTAGTGCTTACGACATCGAGTAGTTCTTTGCTGGGGATCCGGGCTATACGGTTCGCGGTATTAAGAGCTAGGTGAAGGTCGGTGTCATAACCATGTGGATACACCTTCTATCCCTTCTTGCTTGCCCTAATTGCAAAGCTGAATTGGAACTGTCTAACGAGACAGCCAATCGTATTCAGCAAATCAAAGAGGGAACGCTTCGATGCAAGAAATGCGGCGCTTGTTTCCCTGTGGTGAATTATGTCCCGCGTTTTGTTCCTGCGAACAACTACGCGGCCTCATTTGGGTTGGAGTGGACCAAGCATGCTAGAACCCAATATGATAGTTATACGCGGCTACCGATCTCAGAGAAGAGGTTTTTCGACGAAACAAAATGGCCCCGGAGAATGGTGGGCGAAAAAATACTTGAAGTTGGTTGTGGCTCTGGGAGATTCACAGAACATGCTGCGTCGACCGGTGCGACCGTGGTTGCTATAGATTACAGTGCCGCCGTTGATGCGAACTACACCATTAACGGGGCCCAGAGGAATATCCTAATCGTTCAAGCAGACGTCTATCGTATGCCCTTCCGGGAGCAAACCTTCGACAGAATGTTTTCCTTCGGAATGTTGCAACATACTCCAGATGTGAGGAAGGCCTTCACTTCTCTGATGGCACCACTGAAGACGGGAGGAAGCATAGCGATTGATGTGTACGCGAAGGGCAGGTGGTTGAAGGAAAGAATAGCCACCAAGCATTTGGTTAGGCCGGTCACAAAGAAACTCCCACCTAACATTCTATATTCGCTCTGCAGCGGCTACGTGAGCTTAATGTGGCCGTTGGCGAAAGTAATACATCGAATTCCTCGAATCGGTCCGGGTTTGAATTGGCGGCTGCTCATTCCGGACTACATGGCATCATATGCCCTCCCTGATGAGATTTCTCGAGAATGGGCAGTACTCGATTGTTTCGACATGCTATCACCCGCTTATGATAACCCCCAAACAATTGAAACACTACGCTCCTGGTTTGCTGAAACTGGTTGCAGAGATGTTGAGATCAAATACGGCTACAATGGAATCGAAGCCCGTGCATCGAAACCTTAGAACTCAATGAATAATGGACAGTCGTCTGACTCGCCATCATTGATGCTAAGCCTATTTTGTTAAAGATGATCAATTCTGAGAACTGGTGCGCGTCACGTAGCCAGCTGGCGTGTAGGCGTGTTATTTCTAAGCGTGGCTTTGTACCATTCAATCGTCTTGGCAAGTCCGTCCTTGAGCTTTGTCTTAGCCCGAAATCCGAATTCGCGCTCCGCTCTCGCTGTATCCAACCGCCTGCGGGGCTGTCCGTCGGGCCTTGATGCATCCCATTCTAATTTGCCTCTAAATCCCGTTATTTGGCCTATTGTTCTTGCCAACTCATCGATTGTGAGCTCTTCCCCCGTGCCAAGGTTTACTGGAAGTCCTTTATTGTACCGTTCCGTCGCCAGTATGATTCCTTCAGCCGCATCTTCCACGTAAAGGAATTCCCTCGAAGCTTTGCCGGTTCCCCACAAAACGACTCTATCTCTTCCCGCTTCCACAGCTTCTACGAACTTCCTCACCAATGCGGGGATTACGTGGGATGAATGAAGGTCGAAATTGTCACCGGGTCCATACAGGTTCACCGGTAACAGGTAAATGATGTTCATCCCATACTGTTGTCGGTAAGCCTGAGCCATTACAAGCAACGATTTCTTGGCAATTCCATACGGTGCATTAGTTTCCTCCGGGTACCCATTCCATAAATCGTCTTCTTTGAAGGGCACGGGAGCATACTTGGGGTAAGCGCATACAGTTCCCACCTGAACGAACTTGGCAACCCGCGCCTGCCTCGCCCCTTCAATCATGTTAACACCCATCAGGACGTTCTCGTAAAACAAAGATCCAGGGTTTTCTTGATTAAAGCCAATGCCGCCCACCCTGGCGGCTAGATGAATCACGATGTCTGCTCCTTCCAGTATCCTTCTGGAATCCTCCAATTTCTTCAGGTCAATTTCTCGACTTCGCGGAATGATGATTTGTTTAGTCTCGACATTACGCGTCTGGACGAGTTTCTTCACAAGGTGAGTCCCTAGAAAGCCAGCACCTCCAGTTACGAGAATTCTTTTTCCTTTCCAAAATTCTGCTTCAGTCAATTTTCCACCATTTTTCTGGAAACGCTTTCTTCACAATCTCGTCGCCTTCTCCGATTGCATTGAGCCCAGCGGCTCTCATATCCGCGTCAACCATGATTTTGACCAAGTCGTCAAACTTTATTTTCGGGTTCCAGGCGAGCTTGGTTCGAGCTTTGGTTGGGTCGGCTATTATCACATCAACCTCCGTTGGCCTGAAGTATCTTGCGTCCACTTCCAAGTACTTTTGATAATCTAAGCCAGCGTATGAGAAGGCGTTTTCGAGGAATTCTCTCACCGTGTGGCCTTCGCCGGTTCCTATTACGAAATCTTGGGGTTCTTCGCTTTGGAGCATTTTCCACATAGCCTCCACATATTCAGGGGCGAACCCCCAATCTCGTTTGGCCTCAAGATTTCCCAAGTACAGTTTTTTCTGTTTCTTCGCTAGTATCATCGCTAAAGCTCTGGTTATCTTTTTTGTGACGAAGATCTCCCCCCGCCTCGGGGACTCATGGTTAAACAAGATCCCGTTAACTGCGAAAAGATGGTATCCTTCTCTGTAGTTGGCGGTCATCGAGAACGCGTAAGCCTTCGCACAAGCGTACGGGCTTCTGGGACGAAACGGGGTATCCTCATTCTGCGGAGGCGGGCTGCTGCCGAAGAGTTCACTGCTCGACGCTTGATAGAATTTTATCTTCCTATTGCTTCGGCGCAACAATTCAAGAATTCTTGTGGTCGCTATCCCTGCAATGTTCCCCGTGTATTCCGGTAAGTCGAAACTCACCCGAACATGGCTTTGGGCGCCAAGATGATAGATTTCCTGCGGCTCAACATTGTAAATAATATTCGAGAGTTGCTCAGAATCCGACAGGTCTCCATAGTGAAGAAATAATCTCGCCCCCGGAGTGTGCGGGTCGACGTAAATGTGGTCTATTCTAGCAGTGTTGAATGTGCTTGCCCTTCTAATTATCCCGTGAACCTCGTATCCCAAGGAAAGTAGAAATTCGGCCAAGTACGAGCCATCCTGGCCTGTAATTCCCGTAATGAGCGCCTTCATTATTCTCAACCCCTCCTCAAGTTCGAAGGTTCTACTTCAAGTTCCCTAGGGTAATATTTTGCCATGTCCTTTCATGGCATGGTATGTTTTGAAGTTCTCTTTCGCATTTCCCGCGAGAGCTGAAGTACGTAAAGTAGGTATTTTAGTTCCACGCTCTCCTTTCCAAGCGCAGAAGCTGCGATCACAGCGACTAGTGATGAATCAATTCCACCACGAAGGCCCACGAGTACCTCTTTGAAGCTTGTTCTCCTAAAATATTGCTCCACGCCCAGAACGAGGGCTCAAACTACTCGGTTTCGAAATACCCGCCGAATATCGAAATCGTCTAAGTTCGAGGCTTCCAGTTCTCATTCAGGATGACTCGCATGAGTCTACTGCAAATGAGGCTGGCTTCAAATGGAAGAGCCTTCAATCTCAGTTGATCTCTCGATTGCGACGGCACGAAGGTGCTCACGGTCTCGACTAGATTTTCCGGCGTCGAATATACGGCCAAAGGACTGTTGTTCGAGATAATCGGAGTTCCACATGCAAGAGCCTCGACTGCGGTGCGCATGAACGCGACCACCCTGCTCATCGAGACAACTATGTCCGCAGCATTATAGTAAATCGGCATCATTTCGTAAGAAATCCCGCTGATGTGAATTGTCGCGAAGCCCAAGGCCTCCAGTTGGTTTCGCCACGTCGAGATTTGTTCCACAAACTTCTCGGGCAAGTCTCCAACGAACGCGATTAGCTTATTGCCTGTTCCAAAACCCAACCGTCTCTTAGATTCGTCTTTGTCGCGTATCGCAAATGCGCTCAAATCGACTGGATTAGGAATCATCGTAGCCCGTCCCCCGTGGAATCTGCGGACTCTAACCTCCAACGCTGGGTCAACGGCAACAACTCTGTTTGCACTTCGGTATCCTTGGGATTCGATTATGCAAGCGAAACGGAATGCGTACCCTTTCGAAACTTGCCGAGCAACCTCATCTGAAAATGCCCCGTGGACAATCAGAACGTCCGGGCTGACTGCACAGGAGGCCACAACGTCCATGCAAACAATCCTATCGAAAGCATGGCGCCTTAGTCCAAGTCCCAATCGCATACAAAGAAGGATTGTAAGAACCTTGAGGACCCACGTTACTGTTTGTTCGTTCCTTCTGGTGATTGACGCTAGTGTCTTTCCGAGAATTTGTGCTGCAGCTCGCAATAGTCGTGTCACTGGAAAATTTTCCATTGAATACCAATCACACGCCAAGCCTTGTCGATGGCAGTATTCCACCAACGTCTTGGTGTATGAAGTTACACCGCCCGGCGTCCGGGGGAACGATGTCAGGAAGAGAATCCGATATTCGGGCTCAGTGCGACTTTTCATACGATTCAGACTTCCGCAGGGGGGTGCAACGATGCTGATGACCAAAGTGTTCTTAAGACATTCGGCTTTCTTTTCAACGCTGAGTCCATGTGTATCGGATTGGAATCGCGCATCTCCGCTACACCCGATCGTCTGATCCAGTCTTCGCTTTAGGGTAGGCGCTGAGTAATTGACGATCACGACTTAGGCTGCGACCCAGCGACTTTAATGGATATTTCACAATTCGGGCCATCAAGTCGTACCAGACTTGAGGGAAAAGGGCCGGGTCAAGTTCCAGAATCAGGCGCCATATCCTAATGGAATAGGCCGGCCATTTCCTGAGACACATCAACGCAAGCGGAGAAAGTTTCTGTGCGGTGTAAGCGCGAACCGATCGCCTGTCGCTCTTGGGCATTTGTTCTTTAACCAAATATTCGAGGCACCGACCTAGCATCCAGGACGCCGCTCCGAACGTATCCCTTCCGTCAAGGGGTCGATGCAACATTATGGTATCAAAATAGCGACGCGGGACATCTCCTCCTAAAGATGACGAAAGTGCCCATTGCGAGATGGAAAGAGTAGTCTGTTGCATGCCCAACTGATGGGCATACGATACACTCATGCGATTCCTCCGATGCTGTTGCAGCGTTTCGGGCATGTTTGCAATCTTGGTCACCTCAAGCGCGCGAACCCACAACTCGTAATCCTCACAATAAGGCAAGTCAGGGTTGTACCCACCTAATTGAACGTAGACGCTTCTTCGCACCATTACTGAAGAATGTGCTAATGGACAATCGCCTAGAAGCAACCTCCATTTAATCAAGCCCCTCTCCAATGCTGGTTTAGGTCTCTCAATCACCTTGTCCTCTTCATCAATAATATCGTACCTCGAACCTACTACTCCGACATCAGAATGGGCGTCGAGGAATTCCACCTGTTTTTCAAACCGACAAGGCAGATTGACATCGTCTGCGTCGGACACGGCAACGTAGCGTCCCTTCGCATTGGTCACACCTATGTTCCGCGATCGAGCGAGCCCCATTCTAGCTGAATTATGGATGTGGCGGATTCGATCGTCGCCGTAGGTACGAATTATCCTCAAACTCTCTTCACTCGTGCCGTGTTCGCTGATGATCAGCAATTCGAAATCGGTGAACGTTTGATTGAGGACACTTTCAATGGATGCTGGAAGATATTTTTCCTCGTTTAGCACAGGCATTAGAACAGTCACTGTTGGGTGTGCTATCAACCGAGACACCTCGCAGCCGGATGTTCATGAGTCACAAGGTATATTGTTATGGTCGAACCGACGTTCAGTGATTGTCGAGGGCATCCATGACAGATGCCTCCGCAAAGCGTGCGGACAAATTAATTGTTCGAGTACTCTTTCTAGCGGCACGTCAGCGAACTCACCGTTGAAATCCATGCCAACTTGATTGAGAGCTGGTCGACAAATTTCCGCTAAATTTGGTGTATCGTTTCGGATTGGCGGATCAACCGGTGTATCTCGCTAAATCCGCTGAATGTGTTGATCCAAAGCAACCTCTATGTCATTTTCCCTATTGTAAGCCGAGGAGAGCTTAGGAGCTGTGTTGAACTCACTAAATATCGTATCAATTTAGTTGAGGGAGTCTGAATATATGTTATCTCGCATTGTGATGACATGGTCTTCTTGCGGATTAGCATGCACTTTCAGCAATGACCATTCAAACGTCCATTCTTCGCCTTGGCGTACCGATGAACCCGCCCTCGATTAGCATCTTTAACTTTCCTTCTAGTGAGTCAAGCTCTTTCTGGTCATCATCTGAAACAACTGACCCTTTATTCGCGAGTTGGTGTAGGAGTCGTAGTTCCGCATATAGGGCAGGAACAAGTGCCTCTCTCCAGTATCCAGGTATAAGTTTGTAGTTCCAAGGATTAGCCTCAACACCAATATCCGCTTCGCTGCTGTACAAGTTGCTTCGTTTAAGATGAACCCAGCCAATCGCCACCGACAACGGGACGCCGATGACTGTGGCCAAAGCCGCGAAAGGTGCGAAACGCGGGAATATGGCTAGGAGGTCAGGAATATTCTTGATCGCAAGGAAGTACACCGTAATTAGGGTGGAAACGTATCCCAGTAAGAAAGTCAGATAAGTGGCGTACCCTAACCGAAAATAGTACCACGCTCGAGAAACCAACGTTGACGCATTCTTTAATCTCATCGAAATTCGCGATGCGTATCGTTGTGCTGGATAATTAAAGCATGTGTCAATGAAGATGGGATTTAGTAATTGAAGAAGGGTCGGCTGTTATCTTGGAAGGATGCACACCTACTACAGATTTGCTCCGGACTGAACGCGGCTAATGGTGATATCGCATTAGATTATAGCATTTGATCGTGTCAGAATTCTAGCGGTCTTCCGGACTGAGCAGTGCTCTTCATGGGTTAAGACCCGTCGGCCTGTTCTGTCGCGAGGCTAGGAAAAGGTCGCCAATATGGATTCTATCGTATATAGTGTTGGCATAACGCTCCACGTCCAAAATGGTTCCACTCGTCCACCTTTGGAGCAGATCTTCGCTTGAAACACCCGCTCCGTAAACTGGGGTCGGCGAAACGCTTTGAACCCTGTTGACCGTCACAACGTTAGCCTTCGCGTGAGGATACGAGGCCATTAGTTCAGGTAGTTCTGCGAATAGTGTGTAACGAACGAGATCAGCTCCGACTCCCTCAAGCAAGTTTGGCTGAGCCCACTTGAATTTCCGCTTCCAAAGCGCACGCATTGAGCGCCATCCGTCGATTTTGCGCACTATCTCCCGTGCGAATTCAGCTTCGTAGATGGTGCAATTCTCTTCCCACGGGTACCCCCAGTCAAGCTGAGCCTGTTTCCATTTCCACACTAAGAACGGATTTGTCTCTAGAAATCTAGGCCTAGGCATCGGACTGTTTTGCGGTTGACAGAAAGAAAGCTCTGTTCCAAGTCGCAGCGAGAATGCTAGCAATTTGTCGTGATCTTGAAACGCTGTTGCCGCGTCGCTGGCTTTCCACTCACTCTTGAATACCGCATCGTCGGAACCAAACATGAATAAGTCGGACTCCAAGCTCTCGAAATATTTCAGCACCTGTTTTCTGAAATCGGTTTCGCGTACGAAACTAACTTCTGGGAAACGAGACTTGAGCGTCTCGTAAGCTCGTTCAAACCCCTCGTTACCGCAAGCGTAAAGCACCGTTAGGGCCAGCGGTTCCTTGCAGGTGCGTGCTATCGACGTCAAATAGCCTTCTAATTGCAGTGGCCTGTCTTTGCTAAAGCAGAGTACCCCGAGCAAGATACTTATGACTCCTTTCGCTTCCAGTTTTCCCAAGATTGTCAACTATGACCTTGCCGCTCTTCAGATTGGCGTCATCCGATCTAAAGCCGCGTGTCCCGCTCCGTAAGTGGCACTTCAAATCAAGAAGTCACTAATGATTTAACTACTTGGTCCTCGCTCGACGGTTTCTGTCCAATTACGAATTATTCTTCGAACGATCCTGCGCCAAGGGGGGAGAGTGCCTTCGGGCTGCAGAGATATTCTCTCCTTGTGATTCGGTATCTTGACGTTCTCACAATATTTGGCGAGGAATGCAAACAGGTTGTATTCATCAAGCACAAGATTTCTTGCTAGCATTATCTCGTTGATTGACTTTTCATATTGATTCTTCTGAATCGTTTCTTCAATTTTCGACAACGCCGCGTGTGGTTGATTGATGTCTATAGATGTTAATGATCCCTTCGGAAAATAATCTAAGATGTTCGGACATCCATAGTAGAACGGGTATGCTCCAGCGAGGTAAGCATCAGATAGCTTCTCGGTCCAGTAGTCGGGATACGAACTGTTCTCGAGAACAATATGATATTTGTACCTGGCTATTGCGTCCCACTTGTCTTGCACTTCATTGAGGCCTCTGCCGAATACGTCTATCTTGGTCCCGAAGTGTCTTCTCAGTTCCCGAACGAAAGCAATTCGTTTCCTGTGGCCTTCTGAGAATGCCTTGTCAGAAGATATTACCGACAAGGACCGATCTTTCTCGAAGCGTGTCATCGATTTCAATGCATCGTAGTCCAAGGTGAATGGGTATTGTTCCGCGTTTAGAACCACACGGCGACCTACAGCCCAATTTAACCCCTGCTGGGTATACATTGCGCCTTTGTGTTCGAGATTTCGATGGCAGGTAATTATTGTCGCGAATTGACGCAGAAATGCGGGGTCGTATTTTCGGAAGGTTGGTGGTTCTCCTGTAATGAAAACGGTATGTTTTCTAGGACAACGTGTTTTCTCCTTGTCCAGCAGTCCCTCGTAGACTACCCAGAAATCGCATTCTTCGATATTCCGATTCACTATGAATTGGGAATTGCCCCACACACCATGTCCTCCGGGCGTTTGGCGCAGTATTGGTTCTTTCGGAGAGTTTGTCGTTAGCTTCACGGTGATCACCTTGCTTCACGCCCGTTTTCTCACATATTGTTGCTGGAAATCGTCATTTGCCAGCGCTCTTAACCATGTCGTAGTACTCTTGTAAGCTGCCAAGACTATAGAGACAAGAAGGCCTAGCCACTGTCAACGAGAACGTGGACGCATCGAAGCCGAGTGAGTCTTAGTCGATCTGCCTGACCAGCATCTAACGCAAAGATGCGATTGGCCAGTCAGAAAAACACTAGCCCAGCCAATTGCTGTCGCCAGCTATTTGGTATTCAATTCCAGCTGATTGCAAGTCGAATCTCCGCCAAGTTTCCTCGAGATTGTCCAAGACCAACTTGCATTTTTTGAGATGGTTGATGAGTTTGGCTTCAGAGACAGCCTTGTAGATTCTGTGTCCGGCCACAATGATGATGCATTCGAATTCGGAAAGACCTTCAGGGAAACGGAAAGTCTCTGCGCCGGTTAGCTTCTTGATCTCTTCAGGCGTGTAATATGGGTCATTTATCTTGACTTTGACTTCGCGTTCCATGAGCCTCTTTGAGATCCGCAGGGCTGGGCTAAGCACATGGACCTTTAGGTCACCCTTGTAAGATAATCCCAAGATTCCAACATTCTTGAAACCAGCATTCGCGACGTGGTCCGCAACGAGCGCGGGCAACTCGCTGTCTGTGGCAACAGTATCTTTGAGCAGCGTCAAATATTCCGGCCTCTCCGCACCCTCTATGACGTACTTGGAAGATAATGGGATGCAATATCCACCACTTCCAAAGCTAGGCTTGTAAAGCCCGACGTTCCATTTCGTTGCGACCAACCTTAGCACCTCGGTCATGTTTAGGCTGGGATATGCGAGGCTGAGCTGGTTGGCCAGCGTGATTTCCATGTGTCTGTATGCGTTTTCGACGCTCTTGACTATCTCTGCGTGTTTGTGGTCTGGAGCTGGGATTAGCTTGTCGCACACGATACCTAGCACTTCGGTCATGAGCTTTGTTGTCTCGGGCGTTGTTCCTCCCACAATTCTTGGTAGGGACCGAAGGTTCTTTTCTGGACTGATGAACCAGTCACGGCGAGGCGCCACGCCCAGGAAAACATCTTTGCCCACTGCTATGCCGTTCTTCTCGAAAATTGGAATTACCAAACCGTCGGTTTTGTTTGGTGTTAACGTGGACTCTATGATTACGAGCGGAGGTTCGCCAGATCTTGGAATGTGTGTCGCGATCTTTGTGATGACATCTTCAAGCGCTCCGTCCCATGGTTTATCTTCCTTCTCGGTGGGTATTGCGATCATGTGGACTGAAAACTCGGGAGCGAGAACTTCCTTCCAGTCCACCGTTGCAGTCATCATGCCTGATTCTACAAGGTATTTTGTGTCGAAGCCAAGCCAGTATTCCATGTTTGGTACGGGAGTTTTGCCATCGTTGATTGTTGAAACAATTCTTTCCGAAACATCCGTCCCAACACATGCTATCCCTTCGGCAGCGAAATTTGCCATCGTTGAGAATCCGATGTACCCCGTTCCCCACACAGCGATCTTCCGTTTTCCTTCGAGGAGTTGCCGCCGCAATTTTTGCGTTTGCATTTGCGTTCAGCGGGCACTAGCCCCGGTGCGTAAATTAACCCTTTGGAAAAACGTTAACCACCGGTTCGCGTGGAAATTGAATCAATTAGCAACTTCAAACCTTCCTTCAGTTCGACCTTCGGCTGAAATCCCAAGCCCTCTTTAGCTCTAGTCATGTTTGCGTAACTATGGCGAATGTCCCCAGCCCTGTCGGCGGAATGAGTTGGAGATGTCTCATGCCTCCCAACTAGTTCGGCTAGGAGTGAGTAGAGTTCGGAGATGTTCGTTGCCCGTCCTGTTCCTACATTGAACGCTTCCCCTGCTCCCGTACTTGCTCGTACCGCTTGGAGGTTCGCCACGACAACGTCCGAGACGTGGATGAAGTCTCGTGTCTGTTCCCCGTCGCCATAAATCATGGGCGGCAAGCCTTTTGAAAGATGCTTTGCGAAGATCGCGATTACTCCACTGTAAGGGTTTGCGCTTTGCCTCGCACCGTAGACATTGAAGTACCGCAGAGCAATCGTGCTCAGTCCATAACTACTGTAGTAGGCCCCGCAATATTTCTCGCCCGCGAGTTTCGAGACTCCATACGGTGTAACAGGATGAAGAGGGTTGTCTTCGGTTATTGGCAGAAGGCTCTGGTTTCCGTAGACAGATGATGAAGAAGCGAAGACTACCCTCTGGACCTTGTACTTGAGTGAGGCGTTAAGCACGTTCAATGTCCCGGTAACGTTGACCGCATTAACAACCTCAGGTTTCTTCAATGAGAGGTATGGGCTTACAAGGGCGGCCAGATGCACAATTGCGTCAACTCTTTTCGCCAAAGATTCAACTACTTTTCGCTTGACGACGTTGCCCTTTCGAAAATGGAGTTTCGGATTCTTTCGCCACACGCGCAGGTTTCGAAGCGTTCCATTGGAAAGGTCGTCGAGGACCCAAACCTCTATCCCTTCGTTGAGAAGCGCGTCTACCGTATGGCTTCCTATGAATCCCGCGCCGCCGGTGACCAATACACTATCGTAAGTCAAATCCATGCAGCTCAAGAGAACTGGAATGGGGCTTTTGATCGCTCAACAAGTACGCGAACCTCCTCAAGGTTCTTGAACGTCCCAATATCATAATGCCTCTTGGGCGTTAGGTACGCGAATACGGGCCTGTGCTTATGGAGTAATTCAGGGATTACGTCGTGCGAGATATCGGTGTTGGGTTTGCAGTAGGAAAGGATCTCGCTCTCACAGACTAGTATGCCCATACTTACGGGGTATTCCTTGATTACGGGCTTCTCTTCGAAGTAAGTTACTCTCCCGTCCTCAGCCACGCGTGCGACCCCATACTCTATCGGTACTGTTGTGCTCATTGCGATGGTACAAACCGGACTCTTGTTCTCATGAAACTGAATCATGGCGTGTAAGTCCATATCTGTGAGAACGTCCCCGTAATACACGACGAATCTCTCGCCAAGAACATCGGTGGCTGCACCTAATGCTCCAGCTGTGCCGATCCTATCGGCAACAGAATATTCGATCTTAACACCATACCGGTTCCCATCGCCTAGATGGTTTTGGAGAAGTTCATGTTCGCTCTCTGAAATCAGCATGACAATCTCGTGGATTGCATGGTGCTTGAGATAGTCTATGATATACTCGATAACGTAGCGGCTTCCAATTGGTATCAATGCTTTGGGGATGTATGCGGTAATAGGGTAGAGGCGGGTTCCCGCGCCCCCGGCCAGAATAGCCGCTTTCAACTAGCAAATCCAACCTTTGAAGCGGAGGCTCAAGTCCGCTGGGTAAAAAGCCTTTGATGCGCTGGGGGGAGCACGCTTCGTGACGAACAGTGATTTCGCTCTAAAGAGGGAGTGAAATACCTCTTTAGCCCAGAGGTAGGTGCCCAGAAGGTTGTTGCTTTGTTTGCGTCTCAGTCATTGTGAAGATGAGCATGAGTAGTAGAGATCCAGTGAAGAGAGTTCGAGTAAAGACTTGAACAAATGGCCAGGCAAGGGGCGAAGGAAGAGAGGATGAGACGCCTTCCATTGTGCTATTGAGGTTCAGAAGGAAGAATAAGCCTTTCCCACCCAACGAACTGTTAGTATCCACAGATAAGCAAGTATACAGGAAAGCTAGCGAGGTAATGATTCCATACCGTTTGATTTTGACTCGGCTCGCGGCCGTATACACCACGAGGGAAGGCAGCATCCAAAGAAGAAAGTACGCAGAGAACGCAGAGAACGTCGAGAAAGCGAAGTACATTGCGAAGAATGCGACGACCTCACTTCCGACCTCCCGTCTCCTCCACGCAACGGGTTTTGACAGGAAGTACCCAAGGAATATGCAGGCGGTTGCCGTGAGTGGAATACCGTACTGGCTAAAGGCTTCTTGGGGGAAAAGGAAGGGGCCCATCGTTCCCCATCCTTCGCCAACAATGATGCCTGGGCGTTGCCCGAATATCTCTGCAACAGTTTTGAATCCAACAAAATAGCTAGCGAGTAAGAGACTGGATAGAAGTATGACAAATTGGACACCCACAAACACGACGGCTTGGCGAAATTGCCGTGACCGAGCTAGAGCTAGGGGGTATATCCATGCTAACAGGCTTGGTGCGAATCGGAGAATTGTTCCAATCGCTAGGTGTGTAGCTCCCCGTCCTATCTGCGAGTTGTAGATCGCGTAAGCTCCCAGCAGTATAAACGCGGCAGGGTAGATTTCGACTGTGTTGAACATTTCTAGGAGGAAGACAAGTGGTGAACCTGCCCACATCAATCCCGCGACCATCCCCCTCGACAAGGAGCTCGTCGTCCTCGTGACGATATGAACAATCATGAGCATTGTCAGGAGGTCCGCTATTATGAGCGGGCCCTTCATTGTGAGATTGAATGCCATTAACGATGGGCTGAGTTCTGTCCATATATGAGCGGATGGTGCGGTATTCACCAACTCATATAATTTAGTAGCAACGATTGAGTCGTTTGTGGCGCGCAGCCATAACCAATACGCTGAGGCGAAAATCAAGCTCGGACCTGTATACACACCGTGAAACAGATGCCCTTGTGTCACGGCGATCCCTAGGAAGACCCAGTCCACGAAATCGTGGCTGAATGATATGGAAAGTAGAGCGATTCTGGCAGCACAAACAGAAATAAGAAGTAAGATGTAACTGGTTACCCGTCCCTTAATCAACGCCAAATAGTTGTGAACTCCTATCAAATTCCTATGCAGCGAGAGAGTGTTGTGAGAATCTTCGTATGTGTGTTGATTAACTGGGCGGCATAGATTAGGCAGATTGATGTGAACAACGCTTGAGCAAGAGGGACGAAGAAGATGGCAAGTAGAGCGTTCTGAGATATTTGGTTGTAAGACGCGAGAGTTTGCATGAGAAGAGCGTTCCCATTTACCGGAAGGAAGAAGAGGGCCAGGCCGTTGGCGGTGAAATATGATTTGAAGGTGAAGATGCTGGTAGAGAACGCTGTCATCGTAAGCAATGCGAGATAGATGAGTCCGCGTCTGCTGCCCGCCGTTCTAACAGTTGCAAATGGAATTAACCACAGGAGATACGACGGAAACCAATTGGCGAAAGCAAAATAGGCCAGGAATGTTACCAAAATTCCGTCGAATGTGGCCTCCGGGTTTTTCGGCCACTTTTCCAGCATAAGAACGTAGGTTACGGTGAGCAATGTGGTTGCAAGGCCGATTCGTATATAATCTTGGGTACTTACGGTAAACTCGTCGAAGAAGACGAAGAACACGTCATATCGTGTGAATTGAAGTAGGGGATTGTATCCTGCGTAGTATGTCCATGCAAAAAATAATGCCGCACCGACCAAAGCTGATAGAATTGCAATTAGACGTTGCTTTTTGTCATCGATTGTGGCGAAAAACGCGGGCGCAGATATTAGTGGGAATAGCTTCGCAGCAGTTGCGCACAGTAAATAAAAGTCGCTCTTAAGTCGCCTCCCAGAACGTAACGCTATCACGGAAGACAATAGAAGTGCTATCGGGAATAAGTCCATCGACCACCACATTTCGTTGACAAGGAGGACGTAGGGGTTCAGAAACCATACGAAGAAAGCGTACTTACCTTGTTTCACGAATCCTTGTTGCCTGACGCATTCACCTATCAGTATGCCAGTAACGAAATCGAGGATGAGTAAAGGGAATTTTAACATGAATACGAGGAGAAAGAGGCTAGGCGAAGGCTGGAAATTATTAACTGTCCACGACGAAGCCAGATTAGGGTGCTCGAGCGGGGTGAGATTCCATAAGGCTAGTATTGATCGAAACAAGAGCCCATATGGAGTCATACTCCAAGGCTCCATGCCAAAACCTTGTGATACCTGAAACGCTAGATCTGGGCTCATCGGCGCGAGCGTCATCAGTACGGCCTTTGTTGCGAAAGCGAGAATCAGGAGTATTACGGACCACTTTGATGAAATCAGCCAACCAAGTTTCATCTCAGACCCGACCCTTCCGGATACAAATCCATGAGACCATCATGGAGTATGCAAGGGACATTCCTGACAGCGCCGAGCGGATCCACTGACCAAAAATATTGGAGAACAACAAGACATTCGATTCTAGAATATTGATTTGTTGCGATTCGGACGGGGCGGTCGGAAATATATTGATGGGAATAAAGAGGAGGCTGCTTCGCGATATGAGGACGTCGATGTAAAAGAGTGTGCAGAACACTCCAATTATCATGTAGAGGAGAACAGTCCAGTTAAGTTTTCCATATTTCGCATTCCAGAGGGCGATTAGAGGGCCAATCCAGAGAAATGAAGTTGGATATGGATCTGATAGCGCATAGACGAGGAGGAAACCCGACAGGGCGAGCGGGACTAACGACCAACTATCACGCGACCAAATCTTACCTGCAAGAACGTAAAACATTGTCACGCCGAGCATCGCAAGGCCTACGTATGTCTGGGGCACAAAATACTCGTTCAGCGTCTGTATTACCGGGGAGTACGGTATCGCAAAGCCCGAGTACCCTGGGTCGAAGAACTGTAGCAAATTCAGGATATTCGTCAGGTGCCCTTGAATAAGCCAGTATGAGTATGCCAGAACGCCTGCAGGACCAGAGACGTAAATTAGCAGCCGGTCCAACCGTCCGATTTCAGATCTGGGCTTTCTCTGTAACCATGCTACTAACGCCAGCCACGCGATTATCGGGCTCAGTTTGAAAGCGATCCCCGTAAACAAGGACACACAACTGAGTCGAAAATGTCCTAGAATAATGAGGGCGATAGCGGCTAGACTTAGAGCTACAGGGATTACCTCTACCGACCCCCACATTTCACCAAATAGAGTGTTTAACGGGTTTGCAAGCCAAAGTACGGCGGCGTACTGGGCTGAGGAAACGGAAAATCGTGACCGAAGGGCTAACAGGTAAACAAGAACCCCGACAGCAGCGTCACAGATGATGAGAGGGAGTTTGATTAGTGCAGTCAGCAAATAACCTCCAAGTCCCAAATAGTTCGGTTCTGACACGAGCGCACCTGGAACATTGCCATGACTGATCGGCAGCCAGAGCCAGAACATATAGATGCTATGAGCGATGGTCAACCAAGGTGACCATGGCACGTCCGTTCCGTTCAGGATAACTTGCGTCATATAGAGGGTATAGTCATTGCCTAAAGGGGTCACTATCGCCAGTATGAGTTTCAGCAATATTATTGAAGACAACACTAGCCCGAACCGTTTCGAACTGTTCCTCCCCTCAAATCCCAGTAAACCTACGAAAGGTCACCGAGGGTTCGTAAGCTTTTGCATATATTGGAAGCAGTGGAAGCTTGATGCTGTGGCTTTAAATTCGTCCACGGCTGAAAATGAATCAAGCAGTCGGAATGGACTCGATTGGTTCGCAAGCCAAGAATAGTCGCGGGCATACCCGCACTGAATGAAGAGCGAACTATAGCTAAAGTCATAGTGCGCGCTATGGAACATGTCGACGCTATCCTGGTAGTAGATGATGGAAGCAGGGATGAAACGAGCGCAATTGCCAAAAAACTAGGAGCAGTAGTTCTGAAGCACACCAGGAACCTAGGGAAGGGAGCAGCTCTTCGTGATTGCTTCAGATGGGCCAAACGAACGAGTGCAGATGTCTTGGTTACGATCGACGCGGATGGACAACATGACCCGGCAGATATTCCCCGGCTAGTGGCTGCTCTTAGGAAGAAGCGGGCCGATGTAGTAATCGGAAGTCGACTGTACCGGCCTCCGCAGATGCCTCGTCATAGGTGGATGGCGGCACGCGCACTCGACGCCGCGGCAGCTGTTAGAATTGATGGAAGACTCTTGGACACCCAGAGCGGGCTCAGGGCATATTCACGCAATGCCATCGAAAATCTTGTTATAACGGATCTTGGAATAGGAGCCGATACCGAACTCCTCATGCGAGCAAAGAGTGCACGGCTTAGGATTGTCGAAGTTCCTATAAGAGTAAACTACGGTGGCTCAAATACCTCAAAAAGTCATCCATTGATCCAAGGGCTGAATGCCTTATTCGGCATAATTAGATTCACATCGATTCAACATCCCCTCACCTTCTACGGGGGATTTGCTATTGTTTCATTCGTCATTTCGCTGTTCTTCGGATTCAAGACAATTGACTACTTCCAGCGGTCTGGTGAAGTCCTAACTGATTTGGCATTGATCTCAATCGCATCAGGCCTGTTGGCATTTCTAGCACTTTTTACCGGTGTAATCTTATTCACACTAATTGGACTAATTCGCGAGAGGCAAGAAAGATAGCCGTTTAGGATAGCTATGCGAATCCTCCACGTGGTGCACAGGTTTTTTCCGCCGACCGTAGGGGGGCTTTCATTTCACGCTCACATGCTATCCGTTGAACAGGCAAGGCTTGGACACGAAGTGGTGGTTTTTACTTCTCAGGAGCATGGTTATCCTGAGTACGAGCGAAAGGATGGGTACGAGATCTATAGATTTAAGCCGTTAGTTCGACCGATGGACAATCCGCTTAACTTCCGATTGTTGTCATCACTACTCAAGTACGATGCATTCGACATACTTCACGCCCACTCCCACCTGATGTTCACGACTAACTTCGCGGCTCTAAAAGCGAAAACTTCCAGAAAGCCCTTCGTGATTACAAATCACGGATTCAAAGTAGAACGGGGTAAATTCCTTAACTTCGTTCAAGACGTCTACCTATCGAGTGTGGGTAGACTCTCTCTCACCGCCGCCGACTCCGTTGTGAGCTTCACTGATTCGGAACGTAAGAAGACGATCAATGCGGGTGTCGCTTCTAGGCGAGCAGTCCTCATTCCAAACGGGGTTGACACGAAGTTCTTCCGTCCCCTTGCTGTTGAACCTGTCCCTCATAGCGTGCTCTGGGCAGGGAGATATGTGCCCGAAAAGGGCGTGCGCTTCCTTCTGGAAGCAGCTAAGATTGTCGTGAATGCGTTTCCTGATGCAAGATTTTTCCTTGTAGGTTATGGCAAAGGTTTGGCTGAGACGATTAGATTCAGAAATGTTCTCGGTCTAAGCAACCACGTAGACATGTTCAATGTAATGGAGCAAGGGAGATTACTGAAGTTGCTCAACCGGTGCACCCTCTTCGTATTGCCGAGTCTCAGTGAGGGACTTCCAAGCACTGTCCTTGAAGCGATGTCCTGCGGAAAGCCAGTCGTCCTTACTGCCAATATTGGCCTGGAAGAAGTAGTCGGTGACGCCGGTCTCTATTTCCCTAGGCGAGATTCGAAAGCGTTAGCCAACGCTATAGTGACCCTTCTGGCAAACAAGGAGTTAGGTGATGAGCTTGGAAAACGGGGGAGGGAGAGGGTAAGATCATCGTACGATTGGCCTCAAATTGTTGAAAAGGTAAACGCATTGTACACCAAAGTGATCGAGAATAAGCGACGGTCGGATTGACACAATTGTCTTCCCGACTCCTTGAGTGTCAGAGGACCTCATCTCCTCGTTATTCCGGCTTGTTGTAATCACGACCCCTTAGAAGGTCCCGGAGGGTCATGCGACGGGCATGCTTAAGAATTCGGTCGTCGGAAACGAGTCTAATACTCTGTACGATCACTCGTTTCTTCCAGTTCTTGCGAAAATCCTTTACGGCTGCTAGAAGTGCAACTGTGAATCCGAATGCTTCGTGCGCTCGTCGTTTGGAAATGAGGTACAAGATTGTGGCCACTTGAACCATAAGATGGCCGAGGCCGTACGTTAGGAGACTTCGGCTTTCGAAATTCTTTACGAGTGTCGCGATATAGTTTCGCCCAGAGTAGAAGCTCGGCACGGTCATTGCGTGAACCTGCTTGCCCGAAGCGGCCCCGGCGATGTGATAAACAACCGAAGAAGCAGCGAACTCAATTGAGTAGCCACGAAGCCTAAGCCGCCAGGAAAGGTCAATGTCTTCGTAGTACATGAAGTAGTCAGCGTCGAAGCCGTCGACTTCATGAAAGACCCGCTCTCTGACGAGCATTGCTGCTCCCCTTGCACTGAAAATCTCTCTTTTCGAATCGTATTGTCCTCGGTCGATAATGCCCTTCCCACGAGAATACGGCCAGCCAACTGTACATATGAAATCTCCTGCACTGTCCAGCTTCTTCCTATCGGACATCATGAGTAGTTTGCTCTGTGCGGCGGCAACCGACGGATGACCCTCCAAAATTGACACAAGATTCCCGACTGCGCTGGGCATAGCCTTTGTATCAAAGTTGAGAAAGAACAAGTATTCTCCATTCGCTCTGTGGGCACCTAGGTTAGAGCCAGCGGCGAACCCCAAATTTCGTTCACAAATAACGAGCACAACGTGGTCGCTTTTCTTGTACCTCCGGGATAAGTACTGAGCGCTGCCATCGGTTGAAGCGTTATCTACCACTATCACTTCTAATTGCTTATAGCTGGACCGAAGTATAGAATCTAGGCAGCGTCCGATAACTTTCATACCGTTGTAGTTTACAACAATAACAGAGACCAGACGGCCTGGTTCAGCGAGGTATGTGCCGTCGTTCCTTGTGCGCAATGTACGCGCGCTGGGTGACGGGCGCCTCATTAAGACGCATCCTTACGCCGTGCGATGACATTCGCGAATTTCTGGGCTACGACTCTAACCGAATACTCACGGTTTACGGTCTGCCTTCCGCGACCGCCCATGCCATCCCGGAATCTTCCATCTTCGATTAGTCGAGAGATTTTGTCCAGCCAGTCCGCGGTCGAGGTGGCTAGGTAGCCGTTAATTCCATTACGGATTATGAAATTGTGCTCACCGACAGCGCTGGCAACCACGGGAATAGCCATTGACATATACTCTAAGGCTTTCAATGCGCATTTGCTTCTCGACCATAGGCTGTCTGTTAACGGTGAGAGGCCTATGTCTACATCCGCTAAACTGGCGGGCATCCGTTCATATGGTATCCATTCGTCTCGTCCGAATTCCGTCTGCAATCCAGGTATTCCATTGAATATGCTCTGAACCTTGCGATTTCCCATTGACCCGATCAGTTTCAGTCTAATGTCATAACGCTCTGCGAGCTGTGTCAAGACTGGCACTAGGATCCGTAAGCTATGCAGTTGGGTGTACGCGGTTCCGTGCCAGCCTAGAACAAACTCGCCTCGTCTTCGGCTCCGGACTTTCGGGCTAAAGATCTCTGTCGGGACTGGTGTCGGAATCAAGGCAACCTTCCTGTTCCATTTCCTGGCGTATGCGGCAAGTTGGTGGCTTCCTACGGTAACTATGTCGCTTTTCGCGGAGAAAAATTCTGTAAGAACCGGATCTTGAAGGAAGATTGCGTCGTCAATGTCGAATATGGTCGTCTTGTTCGTAGCCCGGCTTGCCAAATGAAGGAACGGTTCGATCGGAGCCTCGGGAACGTTCGTTAGGGGGAATTGAAGTCTGTGGAAGACAACTACGTCACTTTTTCTAATCTCTTGCAAGAGTCTTGAGAAATCGCGGGTCCTCCGGAAGAGCACGGTGCACGAGAATCCTAGTCTGTCAAGTTCACTGGCGAGCTGAGAACATCTGACAATAGTTGAGGGAGTTGGCTTTCCTCTCAATCCCCAGAGTCTTGTAATCTGGCCAAAGAACAGAATCTTCATAGATCCGTTAGAACCAGCTTAGCTTTGCTCCAGGAACCGCATTTCACAGCCCGCTCTTGCGGGACAAGGATTTCGGTGCGCGGTATAATAGCGTGCAGGCGACCGCGCCAAAGTTTCTTGGCGTCATGTTCAATCCTTCACGCCGGTTAGGAAACAGAGGCCTATTCGTTTTCACTTTAGCGTGACTTCGCTTGCAAATTCCTTGAGTGCTTCATCTATGGCACCCGGTTTCTTATCAAGTAGCTGTGCGGCCTTCCCGACATCGAGTGATGAATCTTTAGGTCTTCTTGCCTTCCAACCGGTCGCGGAGTGAGTTATCGGTGTCAGCAAACCATCGTTGAAATCGCAGATCCTTGAGAGTTTCAAAGCGAATTCGTATCTGCTTATTGGTGCGGCGCCCGCCATATGGATGATGCCAGTCAACCTGCGCTCCGCTGCTTCCAGAAGCATTTTGGCGAGATTAGTGTTGAGAGTTGGGGATGCGATTTGGTCGGTAACCACACCCACCGGTTGGCCCGCTCGCAACTTGGCGACCAGCCAAGTGGCGAAATTTGGCCGGTAAGCTCGATCCCATCCATACAGTACGCTCGTTCTGGCCAGTAGGTAGTGGATTGCGTTATGGGCCAGTTCCGTCTCGCCAAAAAGCTTCGAGCGTCCGTACACATTGATTGGGCCAATTTTGTCGTCCTCTCGGTAATGGCCGCGCTCACCATCGAACACATAGTCGGTTGATAAGTGAATTAGAAAAGACCCGGTCTTGTTGCATGCCCGCGCAATAATTCCCACTGCCTGGCCGTTCACCCGCATTGCAAGCTCCGGTTGTTCCTCGCATAAGTCAACGTCTGTTAGGGAGGCTGTGTTGAAGACGACATCTGGTTTGATCGATAAGATGGCCTCCTGCACTTTCGCCTCATTCGTTGCGTCAAGGCAGATAGGAACTCCATAACTCGGTCTATGTTGACTATATGCAGAGGTGACAGCGTGGCCCGATTGAAGTGCGTACTCTGTCAGTTTTGTTCCGAGAAGTCCGCTGGCGCCGGTGACGAGGACCTTCACGTCACCATCTCACTTTCCATGGAGCTGAGGACAGGATCTTTGGGTCGGCCACCAAGGGTCTCCACCACCATTCATTCTGTACATACCAATCGACTGTTTCCCTGAGCGCCTGAGGGAACGTATGTTTCGGCTTCCAACCGAGTTGAGACCGTAGGAGGTTCGAGTCGAGGGCGTAGCGGAAGTCATGTCCCGGGCGGTCTTCGACATGTTCGATTAGTGACTGCTCCTTATCTAAGAGCTTCAATATCGACGAGGCGACTTGAATGTTTTCGATTTGGTTTCCGCCTGATATATTGTAGATCGCTCCAGGTTCACCTTCACGGAGAACTTGGTATACGGCCTCACAGTGGTCGCTGACGTGTACCCAGTCCCGAATTTGATGTCCTGAGCCGTAGAGAGGAACTCGAAGGCCAAGGAGGGCGGTGATGATGGTTTTTGATATGAATTTCTCCGGATACTGGTATGGGCCGAAATTGTTTGTGCATCGCGTGATGTATGTTCTTAGGCCGTATGTCTTGCGGTAGACTTGGACTAGCGTGTCTGCGGCCGCCTTTGAACCAGCATAAGGAGATGACGGATCGAGTTTATCCGTCTCCTTGAAGGTGATGTTGGCATTGGCTGAACCATACACCTCATCGGTTGAAATCTGTAGAAAAGCTATGTCGCTGCCTCTACACGCTTCGAGTAATGCGAGTACTCCGAATGCATTGTTTTCGAAGAAAATGTTTGGAGTTGAGATGCTTCGGTCTACATGTGTTTCGGCGGCGAAGTTAACGATAGCGTCCACGTCCTTACATAGGCGTCCTACGAGCTGAGTGTCCGTTATGCTACCCTTGATGAATTTGTAGCCCGTACGATTCTCAAGATCGTTCAAGTTCAAAGGGTTAGAGCCGTAACCTAGTTTGTCAAGGTTCACCGCAGTAACAGCGTCGTCTAATGAGAGGACGTAGCGTAGGAAGTTTGAGCCGATAAAACCCATTCCTCCTGTCACGAGCAGTCTTAGCAATGTGGCTAGTTTTCTCCCTCTAGGTTCGCCTATCCTCTCGTCCGATCGGCCTATCCCTGGCTTTTTCGTTTGGCTTGTGCGTTAAGCCTTCCGTTTCAACTGGAAGTTGTTGTCAGCGTCTTTGAGGAGTGGGGCTTCCGAGTCTTTCTTGGATAGGATTGGGTTGGATATGGGCCATTGGATTCCGATGGCAGGGTCATTCCATCGGATGTTTCGGTCATGCGCCGCGCTGAACTCACACGTAACTTTGTACGCAATGTCAGTCTCCTCCGTCATGCTCAGAATCCCGTGCGCAAAACCTTCGGGAATCCATACCATCGCGGGTTGCTTCGCAGAAAGGTATGTTGAAATCCAGCGCCCGTATGTTGGCGACCCTTTTCGAATGTCAACGGCCACGTCAAATACTTCTCCCAGAATGCATCGGACCAACTTGCCTTGGGCGGCGGGGGCCTTTTGGTAGTGTAGCCCCCTAAGCACGCCCTTCGCAACCGACTTCGAGTGGTTGTCTTGGACAAACTCGTAGCCTATTCCATGTTCGGCGAACTTGCTCTTCTTGTAGGTTTCCGCGAACCAACCACGCTCGTCGTCGTATGTGTCTGGTTGAATCTTGAGGATCTCAGTAAGGATTTTGGAGGGTTTGAAATCAAATCCCATGATCTTCGGCCCCGTGCTGGTCGCTGAATTCGTGTGGGTCGGAGGCGATGGCTCGGAGATAGTCGCCGTATTCGCCACTGTATTTTTCTGCGAGCTGTACTAGTTTTCTTGCGTCAATGAAGTGCATTCGGTAAGCCACTTCCTCCAGGCAGGCAACCTTTAGGCCTTGCCTGTGTTCGATTGCTGCGAAGTATTGCGCAGACTCAAGTAGAGCGTCCGCCGTACCTGTATCGAGCCAAGCGACGCCCCGTCCCAACCGGATCAGCCTTAACTTGCCTCGGCGGAGAAACTCTTTGTTTACGTCTGTGATTTCGAGCTCGCCGCGGGCTGACGGTTTTAGGTTGGCCGCGATTTCCAGAACATTGTTATCGTAGAGGTAGAGGCCGGTGATCGCGTAGTTAGATTTAGGCTCTTTCGGTTTCTCCTGTATGTCAATCAGTCGGCCTTCGCTGTCGAATTCCGCCACACCATACCTCTCGGCATCCTTGACCGCATAACCGAAAACGGTTGCGCCCACATTTTCCGCAACGGCTCTTTGGAACAACCCGGACAAACCTTGACCGTAGAAGATGTTATCGCCCAAGATGAGCGCTACTGAATCTGATTTCACAAAATCCCGTCCGATAAGGAAGGCTTCAGCTATTCCAGCAGGGCGAGCTTGCGCCGCGTAAGCGAGCAAGATGCCCAGCTCAGCACCGTCTCCTAGTAACCGTTCGTACAGAGGTAGGTCCTGCGGGGAGCTGATGACTAGGATGTCGCGAATCCCCGCAAGCATCAAAGTGCTTAGGGGATAAAAGATCATGGGCTTATCGTAGATTGGAAGGAGGTGTTTGCTGATTGTACGCGTCATTGGGTATAGTCGCGTTCCGAAGCCGCCGGCAAGAACAATGCCTTTCAAGTCTTTCACGTAGCAACGTCAAACAAAACAATTCGAACAGTTAAATAAAACGCTAGTCCCGAACGTAGAAAACGGAAAGCCCAAACGAACTCGCCGTCATTTGTTCCATGAAGAATTCGGCTCATAAACTTTCTTTATGTATGGGGTCTTGGGAAACTCTCGGGTCTTTTCTTCAGATATGCGACATCTGGTCTCCGCCGATAGTCAAATCTCGGTACGACATCGATTCGGTGTTACTCCTAATAACGAGCTCAAAGTTAACTGTCAAGGAATCGCGGCAATAGTATTTGTAAGCTCCCCAGGAATTGCGAAAGAGATTATCGATTATGACATTTCCTGCGAGAAGAAATGAGGGATACCCTTTCCAACCGCAGAGATGGCGACAGGTTAAGGCTCGTATCGATTCGCAGCTGAGGAAGACCCCGCGCCTCCACAAATGGGTAAGATGGAGTTGGACAACGGGCAAGTGGCTTATGCTTTCATGCAAGTGCCGAATTGCGACTCTGTTCGCCAGTGACATAGCAAAGGCGATTGGCATTAACAAGACTCTGTGGGTATCCCCGAAAAAGATAGTGTATTGTTCCTCTCGCGACTTCGGCATCTACGATTTCAAAGGCGCAGTCATCGGAGGAAATTGGGATCGTCGTGGGAGAAAGTTTGATGACTTGGATGTTTATGTTGCATTCAAAGAGGTATTTATGGAAGGAAAGAGTTGGCCAGAGACCGTGTTCTATCAGCGTATTCAAGATTCTTTGAAAACCCGCGAATTCTTGTATGATTGTGCTGATCGGAACGCGATTGAACGCACATGCGAAGAACTTGAGGCTCTATTTTGGGCGATAAAGAGTGAAGGGTACAAATCACAGCGCGAACTGCGAAGGTTGGCCACTGATGACGAAGTAACGATCAGCATAGGGCGTAACGGCGAGTTGCTTTTCAGCAGCGGCGCTCATAGGCTAGCTATCGCTAAACTTCTAGGAATAGAACGGATACCAGTTACGGTAGCTGTCAGACATCCCGGGTGGATAACTTTCGTAGAGGACCTCTTGAACTATTCGGGAAGGCTTGATTGTGTAACGCATCCCGACCTAAGAGACATCCCGGCTTTGCACAGATGCGAGGACAGGTTCATGATGATCAAGCATAACATGTCAGCTAAAGGGGGGCGTCTTCTTGACCTTGCGGCGAGCTTGGGCTACTTTTGCCACAGGTTCGAGGATGAAGGCTTCGAATGCTACGCCGTAGAAGACTCAAAGGAAAGACTCTACTTCTTGCAGAGACTCCGAAAAGCGGAGAACAAGAAATTCAAGATTATGGCCGGGTCAATAGGCGAATGGCCGCAAGTCGATAAAATGCGTTTCGATGTTGTTTTGGCCTTGAATGTGTTTCACCACGCTCTAAAGACGAAATATTCCTGTTCCCAACTCGCCACTCAGTTGAATCGTCTTAACGTACGCGAGCTATTCTTCGAGACCCCCAATGACGCTGATTCTCAAATGAAGGATGCATATAGAAAATACACTCCGTCTGAATTTGTTCAATTCATAATGCGGAACTCCAAATTCAAGAAGGCAGCACTCATCGGCAAGACAGAGGATGACACGACGATGTATAGACTATCATAAGAGTGTACAAAATGAAATGTCGCACATTTTCAGGTTGCTTCGAGTCACCTAGACAAGCTGGGTCAAGCTTCGGGTTTAAGTCAGAAGAAGTAATCAAAAGACTATCGCCGCGCTTCAGATAAATTCGAAAGTGGTCACTAATTGACTCACTCACAACCTTCTAGTGAACTGCCCGGTGTAAGAATCGCTCGCGGCGCCTCTTATCTAATCCTGAGTGATGTGGCGAATACGTTTGTGGGCGTCCTTACATTCGTAATTGTTGTAAGGCTCCTTACCACGTTCGAAATTGGGTTGATGGCTACCCTTCTTTTAGTTCTCCAACTCTCTCAAACCGCTGTCGCGCTAGGTTTGCCATCAACACTAACGAAATTTGTTGCTCAAACCAAACGCCACGTCGCAAACCGTTTGATCCGCAATTGCCTGGGAGTGATCTTAACTTGTTCGATTGTGGTTGGCGCCGTCGTGGTTGTGTACAGTTCGAACCTGTCCCTTTACTTGTCGAAGACCTTGAGCTATTCACCGACATTTGTCGTGTTAGGATTTGCAATCATCTCAGGGGGACTGTACCAACCACTCGCGGGAATCTTGATGGGACAACAAAAGATCAAAGAGTTCGCTAAACTGGACACATTGCGCTTTCTAATTCAGCAGGGACTCGCCGCAACTCTTGTGATATTGGGTTGGAGGCTTCTCGGCGTGATCATCGCTTGGGCTGTCGGATACAGTTTCTTTGCTGTCAGTGGGTATTTAGTTACTGACCCTCGAAAGGTCGGCAAAGCCGTGATCGGTTTGAAGAAGCTACTATGGTTTTCTGCACCGTTGTACGCTCGTGACTCTTTGACATTTGCCTATAATTGGGTGGACCGCGCTATTCTTCTACTGTACGTTCCGCTCACTGGGCTTGGAATCTATAATGTGGCCTTCACAGGCTTCGGTATTCTGGCAGCAACACCCGGTAATATGGCAATGTCGCTCTTCCCTCATTACTCAAAGTTGTCAAGTGGGACCAGAGAGCGACTACAGCTATCAGTGCAATCAGCTTCGCGTTACATCGCGCTTGTCGTTAGCCCGCTTACCCTCGGTATGGCTGCGCTTGCACCAGCGGTTATGCGAATCTTTGGACCTGCCTACCAAAGTGGAGCCGTCGCTCTAATAATTCTCAGCGTATCGCTGTTTGCTTCGCTGCCCTCTTACTCACTTGGCTCAATCCTTGTCGCTCTTAACGTTCCTTTCAAACAGTCCGCCAGTACCATTACAAGTGTACTCATTAGCCTTCTAGTAGGCATCATCCTAGTGCCTCGGTTTGGGATAAACGGAAGTGCAATCGCGCGGGGGTTAGGAATGATCGCAAGTCTGATAATCATAATATGGCTGGTGAAGAATGAGATCGCTCTGAAGTTCGATAGCCTTGCGATTATCAAAAGCGCCGTCGCCAGCACCGTTATGGCATTAGTATTGATTTGTCTCGAGTTCTCGCTCAGGTCGATTTTATTTTTGCCCATATTCGTTTTAGCAGGATCACTCGTTTATGTCACCATGTTGAGGCTTGAGAAGGCTATTGACCGAGCAGATCTCGAACTCTTCAAAGCTTTTGTCGGTGAAAGGTTAGCGCCGATAGTAGAACGATTCGGAGCTTGGCTAGTGACGTAGGCGCGGAAGTATTGCAGATACGCGGTCACATCGGCCGCTGAACTTCACTCAAGAGAGCTTTTCTAGTTCTTGACGAGCGAACGGATTTCCTCTAGACCCCTGAAGGTGCCAATGTGAAATGGTTCTGAGCACACATCAGAGGCCATCGAACGAGAGAGCGAGGTAAGAACTAATCAGGTAGCATAGGTTACGCAAGTTGATGTGAACAACGATTGAAGCCAATTCGAGGCCGAAAGCAAATAAGACGACGGGAAAGGGGATGGGTACCCGATAGGCTTTGGAGTCAAGTTAAGGCGAGTGTGCCGATTGCATGTGTTGACGTGATTATTCCTGACCCTCGCGGCACCGTTTTGCTGGGGTGGAGGACGATCCACCCATACGTTAACGTCTGGGCGCTCCCCGGTGGTAGAGTTCGCGTGGGCGAGGACGTAGCCACGGCAGCGCGGCGGATTCTCTCCGCCCACAACATCCTTGCCAATGATTTCTATTTGGTCGGAGTCTTTCCGATCAGATTCCCGTCGCGTTTTGACGTCAGCATTTGTGTTGCAGCAAGGAGCTATTCTGGGACGGCGGTTCCCGATGGAACTGAATTCACGAACGTTCGTTGGTTCAATACCCTTCCTAAAGGGATTGGCAAGAATTACAGGAAGATGATAGAAAAGTGGCGACGGATGAAGCGCTTGCCGCAGACAATCAAATTCAATCAGATATGACTATTGGCGTTTGCTCTAGTTGTATAGCATATGTTATACAGGTGGATTGGAGTCTCTGATTTCTTACGTTCTTAGTTCTTAGCGTTAGGAAGCATTCTGGTCCCCACAAGAGCCACCCTCATGCGAACCCCGTTAACAATAACCCGGTCCAATCCGTAGCATGTGTAATCAGAACCTAGAAGTGCAGAGGTTGGATTTCATCTGGAGATATCTTATAGGATACCTGAGGATTGTCTTGAGTCAGTTGCAATCCTATTGATGTGGTTCGAGGAATCTTTTGGTTGAGCACTCAAGCTTCTGTAGCGAGAGGCGCAACTTCTCTTTACGCTGCAAACATCATCGCGCTCGTCTCCGCCACTCTCTATTTCCTTATTCTAACAAATTCCCTTCACTCCACGCTGGCTGTTGGAATCGTGACGGCTCTCAATATTGTGATCTGGCTAATGGTCACTGTTGCCATTCTTGCGCAACCACTCGCCCAGCAGTCTGCCGTCCCGGCACCTTTGGCTGTGCTGAAATTCCTTCCCGAGCTCCTAACAAAAGGAGCTCGATCTGGAGCCACGAAACTCTTTCTCGTCACCCTAGGATTTTCTATCGCTATAGGAGGGTCTATTGCGGTAGTGCTGATTGCAGCTCCTGGCCTCATCATTCCTTGGGTCGGCGGATCAGCGGTCTTGCCTAGCTACGTGCGTCTTTCAGGAGTCGACGTACTTGTCCTGTCAATCGGACAGGTTTGCATCGGAACACTCATCGCTCTAGGAGATCTGAAGAGCTCTACTCTATACCTCATTCTTTGGAGCGTGGTTCGGTACACGCTCGCCTCTATCCTCTTGCTTACTTTCGCAATAACAGGTGTGCTGGTAGGCTGGATTCTAGGCGATCTTGTGCTGCTAATTCTTGCTCTACAACAATCGATGCGGGCATTGCGGGTTGGGGGCGCTAGGGAAGAGTTCTCCTTATCCGAACTCGTTCGTTACTCGCTCTATACTCTTCTTAGTGCACTTATCGGTTTCTCGGTTAATCAGGCGGATAAGGTTTTCACATTAGCTCGGCAGGGATTGCCAGAACTTGCGGTTTACAATGTGGCTATTGTCGCGGCAAGTTTCGCAGGTTTGGCTCCTTACGTCTTGCTCACTGTTCTCTTACCTGCGCTGTCTTCGTTGCATGCGGCGAAGAGAACGCGGGAAATGCGTCAGATGGTTCTAGCGAATACCCGTTACGTGTCAATAGTGGTTCTCCCAGTCGCGTTTGGTTTCGCATCGATTATGGAGGTTGTACTGCGAATCTTCGGCTCCGAATACATGGCCGGCTTGATGCCTTCCATTATAGTTTCTGTTGCGACGGGGTTAACGGCTGTGGGGGCGGTGTACGCGGGTGCACTGTTGGCGCTTGGGGAGTTGAAGTGGTTTACGGGCGCGAACGCAATCGGCCTAGTCGGGCTCGTCGTCGTATCATACTTCTTGACGCCTATCCTCGGGTTGAATGGCCCCGCCTTAGGTCGGGCCACGTTGATGGCGCTCGTGACGTTAGTTTACGGTATTGCGTTATGGCGGAGTGGTTTCTTTGAGTTTGATCTGCGGGCGTTCCTGTATGCGGCGGTTGGTTCGGGTGTCATGGGCATCCTTGTCTTCTTCGCCTTATCGTTCGCTCATTCGTTCCTAGCGAAACTGGTGATGCTTCCATTTGTTGTCGTCTTTGGAGCCCTGGTCTACGTGGGTTTCTTGCGGTTCCTTCGGCTTCTTACCGTGGACGACTTGAAGTTCCTACGTGATCTCTTGCCCACGAGGTTCCATGGTGTTCTTCCGCTAGCGGCCAGGTTGGCTGGTCTAAGCGGGAAGCGAAATAGTCCGCGTCAAAGCCTTGTTTTAAACCGCCATTCGGGATGAGTAATATGTTTTCCACACAAAGCTGCGCCACACATCGAAACGCCTACCATGACGCGGACTAAGTTTTCGGTGTTGTGAAAAATTCGTTACTATGGGCAAAGCCTACGATGGTCAATGTCGTGACGGGTTCCTTATGATTGGGAGGTGGGCGGCGCATGTCTGGTCGTGGCGAACAGTCCCAACTGTGCGGTTTTCGCGATCTGGGGTACTCCAATTAAGTCTTCTACTATTAGCAGGCCTCGTGTAAGGATTGCGAATACTGCGGCGTGAGGGAGGTCTACTCCGAGAAGGAGAAAGATTCCAACTATTGCTCCTTCCTGGAATCCTATACCTGAGGGGGTCAGGGGAACAAAGCCGAATGCCGTTAGGAGTGGATGTAACAGGAAGAAACCTAACCATCCAACATTCGTGATCCCAACAGCCAACCCCAAGAAATACCATTCGAACCCCTTGAGAACCCAGGACAGCACCGTGATGGCGAGGATTTCAGGTATCGCGCCACGAGTCTTCGCGGCGTTTTCACCAAACTGGTCCAACTTCGCCATCATGCCACGCGTGAATTGTGCGAGCAACTTCCATTTTGCAATTCTTCGAATTAGTGCGGCCGTTCTAGGAGACCAGATAATTGCGGCCAACGCGAAACTGCCAAGCAACATGAGCCCAATGCCGACGGAACCGATCCAGACAAGCTGAGGCGGGAAACTCGTACGGTTGAAAAGAAAGATCAATGCTAGAGCTCCGCCAATGACTTTGACGAGAAACTCAATTGACTGGATGCCCATGATGCAGGAAAGACTTGCTGAGGTATCGATCTTCTGATTCTTCAGATACAGGGGGGTCAGCAGATACCCAGATCTTCCGGGGGTAACATCGCTCGTTAGCATTCCACTGTACTGCGCGAGGAGTGTCTTACCGAAAGTAGCCCTGATCCCTTGCCTCTGAAGCACCCTCATGATTCGTATTGTGAAGAGAACGTTGATCAGGAAGTATGGAAGGAACGCAAGGAGGACGTATTTTGGTTGCGTCTCAGACAGCGTCGAAATGAGAGTGTTAGCTCCGATGTACCACAGCAACCCTCCAACTATAGCTACCATTAGTAGAAGCTGCAGCATCAGCCGCAACCTGCTATTACCGTATTTCATATAATATCACGGGTCCAACTGAGATCTGCGAATCCCCTCTCTCCTTATTCTACACATTCATCAAGAACTCCGAGCAGAAACGACTAATCACGAACACAGCAAAGTAGCATGTTCTCCCCACAAAACTACACCACCCACCTCCCCTCGCCAAAAACGTGCACACGCAGCCTAGCGTGCGACAGGAAAGGTTGCAAAATCAGCCCCGACGAACCCCAAAAAGTGCACCACCCCCCTAGAGGGTCTTCCAAGCGTGCGCACGAAGGCTACGAGGAATACCTAACATAGGCTAGACGTCCGCTCTCTAGCCTGTAAAATTGGTGCCTCCAGGCGCGGCCGAAATCCCTCTATTCAGCCGCTGCTTGCTGGGAGGGGCAGGCCCCTGCAGCCCACCTTTCCGCGCACGCGGCGGTTGAAGTTCGGGCAGGTGAAACATTCAACGAAGGATACAACCTTTAACTTTACGGGGCAGTCAACGGCCTCCTTCTTCATCTTCGCCAGCATCTTGCCCTTAACCGCCCCTTTGATGGCTTCCAAGGATTCCTTCGGGGTCGGAACCGCCTTGGGTGGAGAGAAGATTTCCACTAGGTACTTGTCATCCGCACCCAACTGAACCGGCGTCTTATCATCCGCAGGCGGAGTAGGTTCGCTCATAAGGCACTCAGGCTTTGGAATTGGCTTCATGTAATTCAATAAAACACTTTCGAACAAGTATCAGCTGAATATCCAGGCCGTCAATGGTATCGCTAATGCAACGCCCTACCAAACTCAAACAATCTTATGGAAAAGATCCATTCTCTTTCCTAGAGTTAGCTTTCTCGACAAACCAGGCTGCTCGGCCCTGTGAAGGCGGGGTAACGCCCTAACAATCGCGACTGGTGTCCGCTCAGTTCCCTGGCCCATAACGAGCTCAGCTGCAGCCGCAACCTCATCCGCCAAACCAACAAACTTGTACCTTAACTGGTAACCAAACAGGTCCTCTAGACCCCGGTAATCGACGATAGGTTCCAAACCTGAAACTCCGATGGCGAACTCCACCTGGCCAATCCGAAATGGGCGGCTGTACGTGTCGGCGACAATTACGGCCAGTTTCCTTCCAGACAAAGCCTCGAGCTTAGCTCTAATTCTTTTAGCTGATGAGTCCGAGTTCTTCGGGAGCCTAGCGTAACCGAGGCGCCCCTTCACATTCGACTTGTCAACACCCGCATTCACACACACCATCCCGTCCTTCCTCTGAACGATGAGTGCTTGCCCGTCGGCACGCAAGATCCGTCGCGTATCCATCAGGATTAATTCAACGAGCCTTGGATCCTTACCAGTCTTCCGTGACAGTGCCCGAGCTCTGTGACTTGGCTTAATCGTTGAAATGTCAACTTCAAGCCCCTCTGCCTTAGAGACTATCTTCTGGGAAACAACTATAACGTCCCCATCAACAAGTAGCAAGTTCGCGTTTTTCAATGCGTCGAATATGGTTTGGCCAACATCGTCGCCTGGTTTCACTAAACCGATTCTTTCTAAGCCGACGATTGAAAGCGCCTTGGTCATTTCACGCACCTTATCATTTCCGGGAACTGTGAGTTCCAACTGCGACAGCTGTACTTGTTGCTTAAATAACGTATGACCACTCCGCCCAAAACGCGCCCACAAAAAAAGCTGCAAGGGTTGATGCAACTGACCAAAATCGCTACAGGAGTTAGGTAGTTTGTTTGAAGTGGGCGTATTCACCTTCGAGGGTCTAGTCCCGTGGGCAATTATCGGAATTGCCATCATCAGTTTGCTGTATGCTTGGTGGCTCCGTGGAGGAGTTTTGAAGAAAGACAAAGGAACCCCCAAGATGCAAGAAGTCTGGAACTCCATTCGAGTTGGCGCTGACGCCTACCTGAATCGGCAGCTTCGCACCATTCTCCCACTCATAGGCCTGTTGGCAGTGGCATTATTCTTCAGCGTGTATGTAGTGCAACCCACCTCAGAAGCAACGGAGGTTTTCGGGAAGAACGCACAACTCATCGTGGCGGTCGGGCGAATGCTGGCTTTCGTCCTTGGCGCATCATTCAGCCTTATCGTAGGCCAGTATGGAATGCGCATGGCGGTTCAAGCAAATGTTCGTGTCGCCTCCGCATCCCGACGAAGCTTCAACGAAGCCTTATCCATCGCCTATTACGCAGGAACAATCACTGGAATGCTAACCGACGGCTTAGGCCTTCTTGGTGGGACTTCAATCTTCATTATATTTGGAAAGGCAGCCCCAGATGCACTGCTCGGGTTCGGTTTCGGCGGCACACTTCTTGCACTTTTCATGCGGGTTGGGGGCGGAATATACACAAAGGCAGCGGACGTAGGCGCCGACCTTGTTGGAAAAGTGGAGAAGGACATACCCGAAGACGACCCACGTAACGCTGCCGTTGTTGCTGATTTAGTGGGCGACAACGTGGGCGACTGTGCTGGGATGGCGGCGGACATCTTCGAATCATATGAAGTAACCATTGTTTCAGCTTTGATCCTGGGCTTGGCAGTGATGGCTTTTGACCCACAGCACAGGCTCATGTGGATACTCATCCCACTAATCGTCCGCGGCATCGGCGTCATCTCATCCATTCTGGGCACATTTACAGTTCCGTTTTGGACCAAGTTTCCAATCAAGTTCCTGAGGGCTGACAATGCAGAAGACGCGATGTTCCGCTCCTACGAGGTTTCCAGCATTAACACCGTTTTTTGGGCGTTTATTGTAGCGTGGTTCTACGGGAATGATTGGCGTCTCGGAGCACTCGTGGCCATCGGCGTTGGACTCGCGGTAAGCTTCAACCCACTAACCTCCTACTTCACTGCCACGGACAAGAATCCAGTCAAGGATATCGTCAAAGCCACCGAGGCCGGGCCGGCAACAACAATTCTTTCTGGCTTAGCGAACGGGTTCGAATCATCCGTCTGGGCACTCTTGTATATAGTCATTAGCTTCGTGCTAGCTGTCCTGCTCTTTCCACCCGAAAACGGTAGTGTCTACACATTGTACGCTATTGCGATGATCGGGATTGGGATGCTAAGCCATACGGGTAACAATGTGGCTATGGACTCCTACGGACCGATCAGTGATAATGCTAATGGCATTGGGCAGATGGCTTGGGAACAATTGGATGATGAGGAGACGAGGCAGGGCCGGCAGATCATGGCGGACCTCGATGCAGTGGGAAACACCACGAAAGCTATCACAAAGGGAATAGCTATTGCCTCAGCCGTAATTGCTGCCGTGTCACTTTTCGCATCATACATCACGACCACTGGCCTGCAGGCGATTAGCGTCTCAGACATCAGGGTCTTCATAGGCCTTCTACTGGGAGGTGCGCTGCCGTGGCTGTTCAGTTCACTAAACATCCGAGCCGTTTCGAGGGCGGCCAAACTGATAGTTGAGGAGGTTCGGCGCCAGTTTCGAGTCCCGGGCGTTTGGGAGGGTAGAGTGCCTCCGGACTACCGTGAGGTTGTAGGTATTTCTACGGCTGCCGCGCAGAAAGAGCTGATACCCTTGGCAGTCATAGCGTTGAGCATCCCCCTCACTGTGGGTCTGCTGTTGGGCGTTGAAGCGTTGGGTGGTTTCTTGGCTGGTATAATTGTGTCGGGTCAACTGCTAGCGGTTTTCATGGCCAATGCCGGCGCAGCTTGGGATAATGCGAAGAAGACGATCGAGGATGAGCCACGCGATTTGGCCGCGAATACAGGTAAGGGCAGTGAACGCCACAAAGCCAGTGTGGTTGGGGACACGGTTGGTGATCCATTGAAGGATACTGCTGGCCCAGCTTTGAATCCTATGATCAAAGTCGTCAATCTAGTTTCCCTGATCATAGCACCAATCATCGTCGCCGCCAAAACAAGTTGGGCAACTTTTGTTGTCGCTTTGTTGCTAATCGCTGCTGCGTCGTGGGCCCTGTGGCGGAGCAAACGTGACGTCTCAGTGGAAGAGAAAGCTAGAACTGAAAGCTCAAACATGCCCGGCTCAACCAAATGAAAACGGAAGTATCTATTCGAACCTTTGCAGTTCGCCCGGTTCACTTAAATAACGAAACATCTTCCTAAGCGAGGTTTGCCTCCCGCGAAAGAGGAATAATGTTTGCTAATCGATTACGTCTTCGTAGTCAGCGCTCTTTCACTTGGCGTGGCTGGTTACGTCGTCACCTGGATAATGAAACAGGACACTGGAACCGAGCGAATGAGGGAGATTTCTCTTGCCATCAAAGAGGGTGCCGAAACGTATCTCGCACGTCAGTACAAAACCATCAGCATAATCGCCATAATCGCCACTATCCTAATGGCGTTTGGCATAAGGGACGCCACTAACCCATGGCTCGGGGTTGACACCGCCGGAGGCTTCCTCCTCGGCGCTGTGTGCTCCAACCTGGCGGGTTATATCGCGATGTACGTCTCGGTCCGCTCGAACGTTCGCGCTGCGCGGGGTGCGATGACCAGCCTAGACCGCGCGCTGAAGATAGCGTTCCGGGGTGGAATTGTATTCGGGCTAGCGGTCGTTTCAATGAGCCTACTCGGGATCTCAACGCTATTCCTTGTCTTCAAAGGCGACCCTCGGCTCATTGTTGGCTTCGGGTTCGGGGCCAGCTTTGCAGCACTGTTCGCCCAATTGGGAGGGGGTATTTACACCAAGGCTGCCGATATGAGCGCCGACCTGGTCGGGAAAGTAGAAGCTGGAATCCCAGAAGATGACCCTCGCAACCCTGCCGTCATAGCTGACCTGGTCGGGGACAATGTTGGCGACATTGCAGGGCGTGGGGCAGACCTGTTCGAATCTATCACCGCCGAAAACATCGGTGCTATGATACTTGGCCTAGCACCCGCCGTTTACGCTTTATTTGGGATCAACGGGCTTATTTTTCCGCTCTTAGCTAGAACCTTTGGACTGATCGGGACGATGGTCGGTTCGATTTTCGTGTATTCCCGAAAGAAGGAAGATCCTTTCACCTCGTTAACTCGAGGCCTAATCATTACTGGCATCATATCTGCGGGGGGCTTCTACTTCCTGACAGTTGTGCTACTCAACGGTGAAATGAATTTCTTCTTCGCCGCACTTGTCGGAATCGTTGCGGCGGTACTTGTGGCGTGGCTAACTGACTACTACACCTCGTACCGAAGAAAACCCACACTTGAAATCGCCAGCGCCTCAGAAAGCGGCCCCGCACCCGGAATCGCGACGGGTTTCGCCGTCGGAATGGAATCATCTGCACTATTTATAATCGTAATTGGTGCAGCGATCCTGCTTGCTTTCGCTTTAGGGAACGGCTTCATTTCGGAAGGCGCGCGGTTAGACCTTACCGACCCTGCTTTCCAGAAGGGACTCTATGGGACAGCGATAGCAACTATGGGCATGCTTTCCGTTACTCCAATGGTCCTTGCAATGGATGGCTTCGGTCCCATTACGGACAACGCTGGTGGCATACTCGAAATGTCCGGCGTTACGGCTAAAGCTAGGGCAATTTCAGACCGCCTTGATTCCGTGGGCAACACTACTAAGGCGTTGACGAAAGGTTACGGCGTCGCATCAGCCGCACTTTCAGCGTTTCTCCTGTTCAGTGCTTTCCTAGAAGTCGCTGGGTTGAAAGGCGTTGACCTGTCCAGGCCTGGGGTTTTCACAGGCGCCCTCATCGGAGCCATGTTAATCTTCTTCTTCAGCTCACTCGCGATCAAAGCAGTTGGAAGAACCTCAGCAGTAATGATTCGCGAAATCCGCCGGCAGTTCAAGGAAATGCCCGGCATCATGAAAGGCACGGTAAAGCCTGACTATTCACGTTGCATTGACATTAGCACTAAAGCAGCGTTGAAGAGCATGGTTTACCCAAGCATGCTCATCGTCATAGCGCCAATAATTGTCGGCGTACTTCTCGGGGCAGAAGCAGCGGGCGGGCTTCTAATGGTGGGCACGGTGGTCGGCGTTCTGATGGCACTGTTCATGAATAATGTTGGCGCCGCTTTAGATAACGCCAAGAAGTACATAGAGGCTGGGCATTTGGGCGGGAAGGGTTCGCAAGTTCACGCCGCAACCGTGATCGGCGACACGCTAGGCGACCCATTGAAGGATACTGCAGGGCCCTCATTGCACGTCGTAGTGAAGCTCCTAAACACCCTAACCCTCGCGCTGGCACCCCTATTCATCTTAGCCCTTCTACACTAACGAGATTCTGGTTCGGGGCCATCGCGCCTGCAATTGAAGCGATGGTGGTAGTTCAAAAGCGCCCAGTCGATGCCGGCGAGTTAACCGATCGGCATCCGTTGGCAAGTTAACAGTGCCCACAAACGCTGGTGCTCATGGTATTGTTCGCCCATTGAACCATCGCTAGAGTGTGAAATTTCGGCCGATATCGGTCGACATAGTATTCCTTAGTTTCCACTTTTGTTGTCGAAGAAGGAACCCTATTAAACGGGTTTAGTCGTAGTCGTTTCGGCCTTAGTGTTGCAAGAGGTCATGCGGGCATCGAGACGAGGGCAGGCGGTCGAATATGCAATTCGCGATATTATGGTTAAGGCAGAGGAAGTTAGGCGAACCGGAAAGAAGATTCTTTACTTAAACATAGGCGACCCCGTCAAATACGGTTTTGATACACCCACCCACATTAGAAATGCGTTGAAGAAAGCTGTTGATGCAGGCTCAAATTACTACGCCGCATCAGAGGGAGTGAAAGAGCTTCGTGAAGCGGTAGCCGAGAAAGAAAATTCAATAAACGGGGCTCATGTTGACCCGCGCAATGTTATGATCACTCAGGGAATTTCGGAAGCAATCTCTTTCCTCATGGGTGCGATCGTCAACCCTGGCGATGAAGTACTCCTTCCGGGACCTTCTTACTCTCCTTACATGACCTACGTTAAGTTCTTCGAGGGAAAACCAGTCCCATACAGAACTATCGAAGATAGAGGGTGGGCACCTGACCTATCAGATCTAGAGAGTAAGTTAACGGCACGGACACGGCTTATCGTCATTATCAACCCGAACAATCCCACTGGCTCAGTTTACTCAAGGACTGAATTGTCACGAATCCTAGAAATCGCTGCTTCCCACCATATACCGGTGGCGGCCGACGAAATATACGACAGACTTGTTTACGACGGCGGGTTCACGAGCGTGGCCTCAATTGCCAAAGAGGTTCCACTTTTCGGATTGAATGGTTTTTCGAAAACGTATATGATGACGGGTTGGCGGCTAGGATACTTGTACCTTCAAGACCCGGGAGATGAAATGAAGGATGTTTGGGATGCAGTGCAAAGAATATCACGTGTACGATTGTGCGCAAGCACGCCTATTCAATTCGCGGGAATAGAGGCACTCCGAGGGCCTCAAGGGCACATAAACGAAATGGTATCGAAACTAAAACGGCGCCGCGATTTATTCTGGAAACGCGCAAACGAAATTCCCGGACTATTCGCAGCCAAACCGGCAGGCGCATTCTACCTTTTCCCTAGGATCAAGGCGATAGGTCAGAAATGGAAAAATGATTATGAATTCGTCACTGAACTTCTAAAGGAAACAGGGGTCTTGGTAGTTCACGGGTCGGGATTCGACCCAATGTACGGCAAAGACCACTTCAGAGTGGTATTCCTCCCCGACGAGGCAATCCTAACCGAAGCCTTCGACGCAATTGAGGATTTCATGAACCGGCACTGACTAAATCCTGTAAAGGTTTAATTTGAGTCTAAAACAAGGAGCGTAGGTTTCAAACCATGTCTGAGGGAAACGAACAACAGCCTGCGGGAATAATGTACGAATGTATAAGCTGCGGGCAGCACCTAACGGCGGATCAACTGGCTATGACACCAGAAATCAAGTGCCCATTCTGCGGTTACCGTGTCCTCCGAAAAGCTCGGCCCCCGATAGTCAAGCGAGTAAAAGCACGCTAACTCTTCACCAGCTTAGTCGTTGAACGTAGAGCAACTAGGTTCCTCAGAGATCGGACTGGGTAAGGTCTGCGACCTGTCGCATGCTGGGTAGAATGCTAGCGGGGCGCTCATGAGGCCTCCACAAAAACTACATTTCGTGTGCGCAAGTTTTTCCCGTGACGGCTTGCATTCCACGGCTCCCTTTTTCTCGTATCGCTTGCCGATGAAGACCGCGGGTTCAAGTAGGATAACCACAGGAACGAATAATGCTATTTTTGGGAATGGCTGACGCTCAGGTTCCTGGCACAAGAAATGGTAAGATTGGTTGAGATTAGCTTTCTGGCAGCGACTATAGCACTGACTCTCGATGCCCTAGGGCAACCAAAGTTTTCTTCCAGAGTTACTTGGCGCTACGGTCGGCGATTTCTTTAGCTATCTCTTCCTTAGTCTTTCCCTCAGTTACAATGCCTAAGCTCTTTCCCGCTACGATTAGGGGGTCTGCGCTTGCCTCAATTGTGGTCGTCGTGGCGGTAGGCGTATTCATTTCCTTGGCAGCCTTGTCAAACTCCTTCTTTGCAAGGCCTATGGATTTTGCCAGTTCAGGTAGCTTCTGCGGTCCCCATAGAAATACCACTAGGAGAATACCTACGATTACGAGCCACTCGTAACCAATTAGAGCCATCCATCTTCACACTCGGGATTGCCATGTCGCCCAATATAAGACTGACGCGTGATTGATGCAGATTTCCGCCTTTTCTCGCGAAGAATGAAATATTCCAATTACAAGGCCATGGCAAAGACTATTGTGTTTATTGTGTCTGGTTTCGATTCGGTCGATCCGAGGTTGGACCTATCACTTTGTACCCATAATGGTATGCGGCTATTCCTGCTACTGGAAGGTCAAGCCAAAAAGTTACAATCCTTGACAGGAGTGCTGCTGAGGCTGCGACGGCAACGGGGACTCCGAACAAAGACAGCGAGGCAGTGATTGCGGTCTCATATATCCCAAGCATTCCAGGAACCGCAATAGGCGTCATCTGAATCATTTCACCAATTGCCCCGGTAACTAGCACGACCCAGAGGGAAACAGAAGAGCCGACGGCTACGAGAACAACCCAGAGTATCAACACTGAGCACGCCCAGTCACCTAGACATGCGGCGAACGAGGTCGCAATAAGCATCCTTGAAGAGAGCATCCGACGAAAGGTCGTGTGATAATCCTCCAAGAATTCGCCCGCCTTCCCGTTCATTCTTGCTTGTTTTTGTAGAATTTTGAGTACGGGCTGAACCAGTCTTAGAACACGGTCCAAGAGTGGTTGCATTATCTTCGGATTCAGGGAAAGAAAGAGTGAGGCGATTAGCCCTGCCACTGCAAGTAGTGGTACTGCTGCTAGTTGAAAAACTATTGAAGTCGTTACACGGCCTCCAAAGATAAGGACCACGAAGGCAAGGGATGTGGTTGCTAGAAAACCGACGATGTAGAGAACTCGGTGCAGGATAACCGTGGCAGTGGATTCTCCTAGTGTCATTCCAGACTCCTTCGAGGCCAAGATGCATCTTACTGCTTCAAGGAAGATACCGCTCGGCATAGTGTAGCTCGCAAAAATGCTCGCGAACGTAATTCCTTGGCAAGTTAGAAACGGAAGTCTAGCATCCGTAGATCGGATTAGGGCATACCATGCAGTCGAATACAAGGCGAAGCCAAGAAGTTGGACAGTAACCATCGCTAGAATAACGATGGGGTTAACTTGGAGAAGTACGCGGACAAGGGAGTTGAGCCCGACAAAATAGATGAAAGCCACTAGAATCGATATCCCTACCGCTAAGCTGGCAAGCCTCGTGATTCTTGCTTTGTTGATGGGCTGCACCTCCGATATTGCCGACAAACTACGAGCCAGGCCAGTTGAATCCTGTAATTATCGAATTCATACTTATATTCAGTCGCAACCACCATGAATCATATTTAGCTGAGACCGATTCATTTTGAGTCTTTTCAGCGACTACGTCCTAGACGAAAAGACGTTGAGTTCACAGAACAATCTAAACAAAAGAGCAGACCGAGCGTGCGCCAGTCCTTTACTCCTATGATGAGCATGAGCATCCCGGCGAGGGTCCGTGCTAAAAGGCGTTACATGAAGCGATTGATGTCTGATCCTTCGAGGAGGGACCAAGATCAGCTGTAAAGACTGATTCACCATCTACGAGCCCGTCATGACGAAGCTGTCTACATTACGATGAACCCAATAACACTAAATGACTGATTGAGATTCAAGCTATTTGGCGCGATTCATTAATCGAAGGGAAAAAGAGTGGCGGAAAGTTCTGAACAGACGTCTATGACAATAATGGAACACATATCGGAGCTAATCAAGCGCCTGAAGGTCGTAATCATCGTGCTTGCGGTGACATGCTCCGTCGGGTTCTTGCCATCTGACCTTCAAGGGTACTCGGATCCAATCCACCAATACCGACCAGTAGTCTCGATAATGATGCAGAAAATGAAACACGATTTTCTCCCTAAGAGTGCCACCCTCATAGCGTCAGGTCTCGTAGACACGCTTTTTGTTTACATGTACCTCACCTTGCTCATCGGTGTAGTGCTGGCTTCACCAGTTATCGCGTATGAGCTTTATGCCTATGTCAAGCCAGCTTTGTATCCAAACGAACGAAAATACATCTTGTGGTTCGTAGGGTCTTTTGTCGGGCTCTTTACTCTCGGACTTATAGTGGCCTATTTCGCGATAATACCGATTACGTTTCAAATTCTGGTATGGTTCATAACTAATGGAGGAGCAGTTCCGTTCATTGCCATAAAGGACTTCTACAACTGGATCTTCATGCTTCTTCTGGCATCTGGCATTTTCTATACCATCCCTGTTTTCATCGTACTTCTAGTGCAGTTCAGAATCATCTCGACAAAAGTTCTTTCGGGTAAGACGAAAATTGCAATCTACCTCGGGTTGTGGATGATCATTTGGACCTTCGGTCCCGATCCAACTCCAATTACCGCTACAATCATAATGCTTCCCTTTTCGGTAATCTTTGAAGTAGCTGCATTCGCAGCACGAAGAATCGAGAGAAATCGTCCAACAGCGGACACCTATGCTCCACCAAAAACTGAGCTAGGTGCAGTGGCATGCAGGTTCTGTGGCGGCAACGTCGCCTCGTCGTTCTGTGTAGCATGCGGCAAATCACAAGTCTAGACAAAACGTCATTCTAGAGGTGTAGCGGTCCTGAGCCTCAGGGGGTCTTGAATCTTGAATCTAATGAGTTATCGAACCAATTGTCAAGGTGACGGAGTTCTGCGTTTAATTTCCAGACGCCGTAGGAATTCAGCATTCTTATAGGGAACCGAACGCTGCCCATTCCTGTGAAACGAGTTGCCACTCTTCGGATATGAAGGACTAATTATGGCCGCGATACTCATAACACTTTTCCTGTGGGGTCCATCGAAGATCCCCGAAATGGCCAGAGCAATAGGCCAAGCAAAGAGAGAGTTCGATAAAGCAGCCAAAGAGGTTACGTCGTTTGCGGATGTGAAGTCCATCACAACTCCTATCACAGATTCTATTAACAAAACTATCACGAGTCCACTAACGAGCCCCCCAGTGATTAGTAAGCAGACAACACCCCAGCCTCCTCAAGACCCAGTCATAATTGCCGCGAAGAGTCTGGGCATAAGCACCCTAGGAAAGACGAAGCAAGAACTCGTAACGGAAATAACTAATCTAACTACAAAGAAGTAAGAGACAGGTCGGAGGGTTTCCTGGAACATTCGGCAAATCTACATCAAAAGGAAAAGCAATTCAGGTTCCACAATAATCGATCGGTTACTGGGTTCGAGAATGCAGGAACTTCGATGGGAAGCAAGCTACGCTCTTCTAAGACAGTCAAGAATCATTCTGCGAAACGCACTGTATTAGTCTTACCCACTTGTTCTCTGCCCAAACTTTGATTTCAAGAACAAAGCGCTCTGCCATGTTGCGTATTACACTAAATTGCCGATTCATTGAATTGAGTTCGCTCCTAGAGATGGGAGTCGTGTTATCCGGGAGTGTTGCTCTAATGCGCCGCGATCTTTCAGCCGTAAATTCATCTCTGCGCTCGGTTGCAGTTTGGGCAAAAGGTTTCATTCGGTTCAATGTAGTGGCCGCAGAACTTGCAGGTGCCACGTTGCACGAGTGAAGACGCCGGCGCAGGCGATTGCGCGGGGACGGGAGCCGGAGCGGTTACAGGAGCTTGTTGCATGATAGTAATCGGAGCGGGGGTTGGTTTGGAGACTGATGCTATGCATAGAAGGAGACCGGTGACTCCAACGAGCCCCGAGAGGATTTGAATGAAGTTTTCCCTATCCGCATTCGTCATACTGAGAGGGATCATGGTCTGAATGATGTTATCAAGCGTGGGACTTGATGTAGCGCGTATCATGAAGCCGACGAGGAATAGGAAGAAACCCACATAGGTCAAAACAGCCCCCACGAGAAACTTCCTCATTGCCAGCATACCTCAAGCAGCCACATGCTCATTATTCCCTTTAAGTGATTTTATGATTCTCACCTCCGGTTTTGCTCGCCTCCCGCTTGTGTCTGCCTCCCCATTTTCCAGAATTTACATGGCCAGGAATTCTAACAGTGGCGGTGCTCTAAGCTCTTGCAAAGTCACTGACCTTTCTCAAAATTCTAGGCTTATATCCGCGAGCAGAGCCGTCGAAGTAGCAGAAAATCTTGCAGCGGCTTCAATCCAGCAAAGGTTTTATTCAGCCTCAAAAATACTGCTTCAGAAGGCGGCAGTTTTCATGGGTGATAAATTTATCGCCAAACCAAGCAGCCGTGTTCACCGTTAGCGAATTTTCTAAACGATCTGTTCCCGAGTTAGTCGAAGTTTACGACACCACGCTTCGTGATGGGAATCAATCAGTAGGCGTAAACTTTACCGCAACTCAGAAGTTGCGAGTCGCCAAGACCCTAATCGAGGCTGACGTCGACTACGTCGAGGGGGGTTGGCCCAACGAAACGAACCCCACGGATATTGAGTTCTTTCGGATGGCGAAGGCGTTGGACAACACGGTGTTCTCTCGTGTTACGTCCTTCGGAATGACTCGCCGCCCTAACACGCACCCGGCTAAGGACAAAAACCTAGAGTATCTCCTAAAATCAGGCACGGGGACCGTCACAATCTTCGGCAAATCGTGGCCCTTTCAAGTCGAGGCGATCCTTAGGACGACGCCGGATGAGAACAGGAGGATGATTCACGATTCGGTGGAATTTCTGATCTCACGTCAAAGAAGGGTCATCTACGACGCTGAGCATTTCTTTGACGGGTACAAGGCGAACCCAGAGTACGCTCTGTCCACGCTAAACGCGGCGCAAGATGCGGGAGCCTCAATGCTCGTGCTCTGTGACACTAGAGGCGGATCCTACCCATCGGAGATCTATGAGGTGATCAAGCAAGTGATTGAACAGGTCAGCGTTCCCGTAGGAATCCACGCCCATAACGACCGTGGCCTGGCAACCGCCAACTCACTCTTCGCGGTATTGGCTGGGGCGTCTCACGTGCAGGGAACGATGAACGGCCTAGGCGAACGAGTCGGCAACGCCGATCTCATTGAGGTCGTTGCCAATCTACACCTGATGGGCATACGCACTGAACTTCAACCATCCGAGCTTACCAACTTATCGCGTTTCGCATATGAAATGAGCGGCTTGCGAGAAAATCCGTTTAAGCCCTTCGTAGGGAAGCATGCATTTGCTCACAAGGGAGGTGTACACGGCGACGCAGTACTCAAGGCAGAAAGGGCGTATGAGTTCTGTGACCCCGCCTCGTTCGGAAACGCCAGGACTATTACGGTTTCATCCCAGGCTGGTCGCTCAAGTCTGCTGTCCGCAGCCCGGAAATTGGGATTCGATCTTTCGAAGAATGACAGTCGGGTGTTAGATCTCCTCAGGGAAGTCAAGTCTCTGGAGGCTTCGGGATGTAACCTTGAGTTTGCCGATGCATCTCTGGAACTTCTTTTCCTACGGACGCTGACTAAGACGCGAGACACATTTCGCGTCGTCGACTGGGAAGCTTCCGTTCAGAGCCAAGCTGGGAATTCGTCAGCGCAATGCAGACTCAGCATAGACGTCGGCCAGAAAGTGGTTGAAACTCATGCAAGCGGAAATGGGCCAGTGAATGCGCTTGATCGAGGCCTTCAATTGGTGCTGAAGAAATCTTTCGGGTCGAGGTTCTCAGCGAGGCTTATCGGTTATCGAGTGAGAGAGATTGATTCGGAAGCGGCAACCGCGGCTAAGGTTGCGGTGTACATAGACTTTGCCGACGGTCGAAGAACTTGGACTACCGTCGCTTCTTCGACCAACATTGTGAAGGCAAGCGTAGATGCTCTAGTCGACGGCTACGCGTACGCTCTCAGAACAGCGGGGCAGGCAACAGGACTGCAGCGAGATCCGATGCGAAAAGTTCCACTCGGAAAAGCTAGAGGAGATTCCAACGTACGAAAATGACCAATTTCAGTCGTTGGATGAGCGAAGAAACGAGGCTGATAGGTAAGTCAAGCCTGCGCGATACGCTTATTAGAATCTCTGCCGTGACGTGTTGACTTCAAGGTCTACGAGTGCGTTGCAAAATAACCTACACCGCTTGACGAAAACGATTGTCCTCATTGCGCTTGTAGACGTTATTCTTCTGTAGCCCGTCCTCCAACACGGTTGTTCGGAGGGGCGGGGTAATCTAAAGGAAGTGAATACGCTAGACTTGACAAAGATGTCGGGTGCGGAGGCCGTAGTCGAAGCACTGCTACGCGAGGGTGTGGAAGTTGTCTTTGGGCATCCGGGCGGGGCCAACATGCCGATTTACGATGCCCTTTACGACTTCCAGAACTTCAGGTACACGCCGCTGAATGAGACAAGTCTCCGGCATATTTTGGCTAGGCATGAACAGTCGGCCGCTCACATGGCTGATGGATATGCGCGTGCATCAGGAAAGGTTGGGGTGTGCATGGCGACCTCCGGTCCCGGCGCAACAAACCTCATGACTGGATTGGCCACTGCGTACATGGATTCGTCGCCGGTCGTGGCGATCACGGGCCAAGTTCCCTCCTTCGTAATAGGAACCGACGGCTTTCAGGAGATTGATGTCGTTGGAATGGCGACATCTGTAACAAAATACACTTTTCAACCCCTCCGCGTTCGAGACGTACCATATTCAATCAAGGCCGCATTTTACTTGGCCACAACCCGGCGGCCTCAGCCCGTTCTGATCGACATTCCAAAAGACGTTCAGCAAGCGGAGGATGAAGTGGAGTTCCTCGAATCTGTAAACTTTCCAAATTACGGCCCCCTACCAGACCCTGATCCAATGGTGGTGAAAACTATTAGCCGCGCAATCCTCGATGCACAGCGTCCAGTAATATTAGCCGGCGGAGGTGTCAAAATGGCGAACGCCTACCGCGAGCTTCAAGCATTTGCTGAATTTCTCGTCGCGCCGGTCGTAACGTCCTTCATGGGAAAGGGAGCTTTTCCGGAGAATCATCCCCTCTCGCTAGGCTGCATGGGGATGCATGGATCAGAACGCACGAACAAACTCATCCCTGAATGCGATGTGCTACTAGTGGTGGGTTCGAGACTTTCCGACAGGACAACAGGCAAGATCGAGAAGTTTGCGCCTAATACGAAGGTTATTCATATCGACGCTGACAAAGCGGAGATCGGCAAGAATTACAAACTTCCAGTCGTATCACTTGTCGCTGACGCGAAAAAGGCTCTGCAGGCAATAATTCGTGAGGTGGAAACCGGTATGATGGGCCGACAGCGCGACGCATGGGTCAAACGCGCACAAGAGGTGGTGGTAACGGCGAGGACAGAGCTCGACGGAAACGGTTCACACTTGAGTGGCCCAGAAACGATTAGAATGCTTCGCAGATTTATTCCACACGACGCCATAGTGACGACAGAAGTCGGCCAACATCAGATGTGGTGTGAGCAGAACTTTCAGGTAATCATGCCGAGAACGTTCTTTAGCTCAGGAGGGCTTGGGACGATGGGGTTCGGATTCCCCGCAGCCCTAGGAGCTAAAGTCGCTAGGCCTGACGTTCCGGTTTTCGATGTCGCCGGGGACGGAAGTTTTCTGATGACCGAAAACTCACTCGCGACCAGCGTTGAGGAACAAATTCCGGTAACAGTCGTCATTCTGAATAACCGGATGCTGGGAATGGTAGCCCAATGGCAACGCTTTTTCTACAACCGCCGCTACTCCGCCGTGCACCTTGGCAAGTCGCCAGATTTCGTGAAACTAGCAGAATCTTACGGAGCTGAAGGAGTTCGCGTAAGCACAATCCTAGAGCTTGAAACCGCCGTCAACAGAGCAATGCGCTCTCCCGTTACAACCGTCATAGATGTCCCAATCTCACCGGAAGAGAACGTACTCCCGATGCTGCCGCCTGGGGCTGGAATCAAGGAGATGGTTGTCGGATGAGCCAAGACGCGCAGTTACGAATCATATCCGCCCTAGTAGAGAATAAACCTGGGGTTCTCTATCGTATCTCTAATTTGGTTCGTAGGAAGTCATTCAACATCGAAAGCATTGCGGTTGGCCATGCAGAGACCCCTGGGTTAGCAAGAATGACTTTCACAATGTTCTCGGATTACAGCCGGTTCGATCAGGTGATGAAAAACATAGACAACCTGATCGATGTTCGAAGCGTTGAACCGCTCGAAGAAAGAAACGCAACGATTCGTGAACTTGCCCTCGTGAAGTTTTCGCCCGGCGCTCCGGTCACGAGGCAGGAGGTAATGAGCTTCATAGAAACATTCCGGGCCAATATCGTAGACATGTCGCCAGAAACTCTCACTGTTGAAATTTCTGGTGACTCGGACAAGATCAATGCGTTCATAGATCTTGCGAGAAATTTCGGCCTCAAAGAGGTGGCTCGGACAGGTACGGTCGCTCTAGCTCGTGAAATGATAATTAAAAGGGGTACGTGAGATGGCTAAAGTATACTACGATAAGGACATAGATCTTTCTCCAGTTGTCGGAGCAAAGGTTGGCGTGATTGGGTACGGCAGCCAAGGCCGGGCCCAAGCACTAAACCTTCGAGATTCCGGCGCGGAAGTCTTCGTGGGCTTACGCAAAGATGGAAAGTCATGGAAGATGGCGGAAAGCGATGGTTTTCACCCGTTGACGATTAGGGACGCGACCGCCAAAGCCGATGCCCTCCTATTGCTAATCCCCGACCCCCAGCAGCCAACCGTCTTCACCTCCGAGATTGCTCCAAACCTCAAAGCAGGCAAGACGCTTAGTTTCTCCCACGGTTACAACATTCGCTTCGGCGACGTTGTTCCCTCAAAGGACATAGACGTAGTGATGGTTGCACCGAAGAGTCCTGGCCAGAGACTTCGTGAACTGTACGTGAACGGGTTCGGCGTTCCTGCTCTTTTCGCAGTTCATCAGAATCCATCGGGGCGGGCACGAGAATTTGTTCTTGCGTTGTGCAAGGGGATTGGCGCGTCAAGGGCCGGAGTGTTCGAAACCACTTTCAAGGATGAAACCGAATCGGATCTTTTCGGTGAACAAGCGGTACTCGTCGGCGGCCTCATGCGCCTCATCATCGAAGGATATGAGACTCTCGTCGCCGCCGGATATCCACCGGAACTATCCTACTACGAAAGCTGCAACGAAATGAAACTCATAATGGACCTCGTATACCAGTACGGATTCGTCGGAATGTTGCGACGAGTGTCCGACACCGCAAAATTTGGCGGTCTCACAGTGGGACCCAAAGTTATAGACAAGACCGTACGCGGTCACATGCAAGAGGTGCTGAAGGAAATTCGGTCCGGAGCATTCGCAAAGGCATGGACCGGAGACCGGGAGAAGAGCGCCCAAGCTCTCGACGCTATGATGCGTGAACTCGAAAATCATTCAATCGAAAAAGTGGGCAGAGACATTCGGAAACTCTCGGGCCTCGAAAAATAGTGCCAGGTGAACAGACACGAATTACACTATAGCGTTCATGGAGGGCGATGGGATAGGTCCAGAACAATCGCTAGCCACAAAGGAAGCTCTTGCAGAAGTCGACCGCATTTATGGTGTGGCGTTGAATATTGTACCGATCGAAGCGGGAGATCGGGCTCTTAAGGCGCACGGGGCGGCCCTACCAGAAAAGAGCCTCGAAACCATCAAGCAAAGCGACTGTTGCCTCAAAGCCCCAATTGGCGAGTCAGCATACGATGTCATCGTTCGCTTAAGACAACGACTGGATCTTTATGCAAACGTTCGACCGGCAAAATCGCTTCCGAATGTGCCGTGTCTGAATTCCCTTACCGACTTGATCATCGTGAGGGAGAATACGGAGGACTTGTACGTCGGTCTGGAGGCAGGCGACAATAATAGGGCAACTGCTACGCGCGTCATATCTAGAAAGGCCTCCGAACGAGTTGCGAAATATGCGTTCGAGCTAGCCCGCGAGCGAAGAAACTCTGTCACGGCGATTCACAAAGCCAACGTCATGAGGAAGACCGACGGACTCTTTCTCTCGGCTTGCAAAGAGGTGGCCTCGATGTATCCAGGCGTTGGTTTCTCAGATATGCTCGTAGACGCAGCAGCAATGAACCTCATACGGAATCCTGAGCAATTCGATGTTCTCGTCACGACTAACATGTTTGGCGACATACTTTCCGACGAAGCGGCTCAAGTCGCGGGTGGCTTGGGCATCGCAGCCTCGGGGAATATTGGCGACGATTTCGCCATATTCGAACCCGTGCATGGCTGCGCACCAGACATCGCGGGGACCAACACGGCTAATCCGACTTCGCTCATACTCTCCGCGGCAATGATGCTGAACTGGCTGGGGCGGCATAAGCATGACAATCAAGCGACTCTCGCCTCGCGGGCGCTTCAAGGAGCCGTGGAAGTTTGTCTCTCGCGTGGAGAAGTTACACGCGACCTTGGAGGTAGCCTTGGGACTCTGGAAATGGGTAGGGCAGTAAAGTCACAATTCAGCCAGGTGGTCGTGGAATGAGTTCACCTCTCCGAATCTTCGATACAACTCTCAGGGACGGAGAACAGACACCCGGAGTATCCCTAACTCCCGACGAAAAGGTCAAAATCGCTCGCCAACTCGACAAACTAGGCGTTGACGCAATAGAGGCCGGGTTTCCAATCGCTTCAGCGGGTGAATGGGAATCAGTTTCAGCTGTAGCGAAAGCAGGCCTGTCATGCGAAGTCGTCGGTTTAGCGCGAGCCAACAAGCTTGACATTGACAAGGCGCTTAGTGCAGGCGTGGAATCCGTTCACGTATTCATAGCCACCTCCGACCTTCACCTGAAGTACAAGCTAAAACTAACCCGAGAGCAGGTGCTCGACCGCATAGCCGAATCGGTTACGTACGCAAAACGCCAAGCTCGAATAGTCGAATTCTCAGCCGAAGACGCGACGCGGACTGAAGCAGAATTCCTAAGAAAAGCCTACGAAACAGCCGAACGCTCGGGCGCGGGTCGATTGAATATACCCGACACAGTCGGAATCTCCTCGCCCCAAAGCATCGCAAGAATTACGCGAGAAGTTGTGTCTGCAACAAGTGTCCCAGTGAGCATCCACTGTCACGATGACTTTGGACTTGCGGTGGCTAACAGCCTAGCCGCGATCGAGGCTGGAGCAACTCAAGCACATGTCACCGTCAACGGCCTCGGCGAGAGAGCGGGCAACACTTCACTCGAAGAGCTAGTGATGTCCCTACACAGACTCTACGATCGACGTACAAGAATCAAGACGGAGCTTCTCAGCGAGACATCAAAACTCGTAGCGTCACTAACCGGAGTTCGTGTGCAACCCAACAAGGCAGTGGTAGGCGAGAACGCCTTTGGGCATGAATCCGGAATCCACACTCACGGCATAGCAGAAATGCCACTGACATACGAACCGTACGACCCCGCGCTCGTCGGTCGCCGACGTTGGTTTCAGGCGGGTAAGCATGCGGGCGCGCACGGTATTGCGACTCAACTCGCTGAAGCTGGATTCTTTCCCGACAAGAATCAACTAGCGGAGGTTGTTACGCGAGTGAAGGACATCGGGGACAAAGGTAAGACGGTTACTGACGCTGACCTAATCGCGATCACCGAAGCCGTGTTAGGCAAAACTACGGGGAGGGAGCGCATCATAGACCTTGTGGATCTTGCAGTCGTGACCGGAAAAGGGCTTCTTCCCACAGCGTCAGTACGCCTCCGACTGAGCGGGAAGGAGTACACGTGTGCGGAAACTGGCGTCGGCCCTGTTGATGCGGCCATTCGGGCCGTTCAGAAGATCACGGATCCGTCCGTTCAGGTGAGTTTGAAGGAATATCGCCTAGAAGCCATAACGGGAGGCTCCAACGCGCTCGCGGAAGCGCTAGTAAAGGTCGAAGACGCGACCGGGATAACCGTCTCGGCGAGCGCAGCTCGAGAAGATGTTGTCGTTGCAAGCGTCGAGGCTATGGTCGAAGCGATAAACAAGGTCTTGCTTCGAAGGCGACTTCACGCTCCGCCCGACCTCCCAGTCTCGACCGTAGGATAGTCATGCGAAACAAAATCGAGAGAAGAATGCACATAACAATCAACAAGGAGAATGGCGAATCATGTCAAAGAACTCTCGGCTAAGAAGTAGGGACATAACTGACGGTCCAGAACGCGCCCCTAACCGTTCGATGCTGCGAGCGATAGGGTACACAACTGACGACTTTAATCATCCCTTTGTGGGAGTCGCCAGCACTTGGAATGAGATCACGCCGTGCAACTTTCACTTGAACAAACTCACTAAGAAAGTCAAAGAGGGAGTCAGGGCCGCAAAGGGAACTCCTTTCGAATTTGGCACAATCGCAGTAAGCGACGGTGTCTCGATGGGAACAGAAGGGATGAAAGCATCGCTTGTTAGCCGCGAAATTATCGCGGATTCGATCGAGATTATGGCTATCGCGCAGAGATTGGACGGCCTCGTTACCGTTGCGGGGTGCGACAAGAGTCTTCCAGGTTCAGCCATGGCTGCGGCGAGGCTAAACATTCCATCTGTATTCCTCTACGGAGGTACTATTATGCCGGGAAAGTTCGAGGGCCGCGATGTCACAATCCAAGATGTGTTCGAAGCGGTCGGCTCTTATGCCACGGGCAAGATGACTCTCCAGCAACTTGAGAGCCTTGAATGCTCCGCCTGCCCCGGAGAGGGATCCTGCGGTGGCTTGTACACAGCCAATACGATGGCGGCGGCCGTTGAAGCTCTCGGTCTCTCGCTTCCCGGTACTGCTTCGCCTCCGGCTATAGATGAACGCCGCTATCAGGCATCGTACTTGAGCGGCATCGCTGTGATGAGCTTGGTTGAGAATGGGATTCGTCCCAGCGACATTCTGACTTTCGAAGCGTTCGAGAACGCAATCTCGGTCGTCCAGGCAATGGGAGGATCAACCAACGCCTTCCTCCATATACCCGCGATAGCATACGAGGCAGGAATCAAGGTCACCTTAGATGATTTTGATCGCGTTGGCCGCAGAACACCGAAGATCGCAGACATGAGGCCTGGCGGTAGGTACGTGATGTTTGATCTTGACCGAGCCGGGGGAGTCCCATTGATAATGAAGAAACTGCTAGGGAAGGGCATCCTGAACGGAGACACTCTCACTGTTACCGGGAAAACCCTTCGCGAAAACATCGAAGGAACGAAGTTTGATCATAGCCCACAGAATGTCGTGAAAGACCCGTCCGATCCCATCTCCCCGGAGGGGGGCCTAGTAGTTCTTAGAGGAAATCTGGCGCCTGACGGAGCAGTTGCAAAAATATCAGGCGCCTCTAAACGAACACACTCCGGACCCGCAAGGCTCTTCAATTCAGAGGAAGAGGCGTTCGCGGTTGTGAATAATCGCGAGGTCAATCCAGGGGACGTGGTTGTCATACGTTATGAAGGCCCAAAGGGTGGACCCGGCATGCGCGAAATGCTGGCCGTCACAGCTGCAATTATAGGTCAAGGCATCGACGGCCAAGTCGCGTTGGTGACAGACGGCCGTTTCTCAGGCGCCACTCATGGATTGATGGTGGGCCACGTTTCACCTGAGGCTCAGGTCGGAGGACCAATCGCTGTTCTAGAAGAAGGAGATGTCGTGACCGTGGACGCAGAACGGCGCGTGCTATCAGTCGACATCTCTGACGAAGAAATTCGTAAGCGATTAAGAAGGTGGCAGCAACCTGAACCGAAGTACAAGCGCGGCGTGCTCTTCAAGTACTCGAAACTAGTGCACTCCGCGTCGGAAGGCGCCATCTGCAATTAGGGCATTAATGCGTGGAGTCCAATCGAAATGCCCAGCACTCTTTTCGAAAAGACGTGGGAAAACCATGTAGTCCACGAGGAGGCGGGGCGTCCTAGCCTAATCTGGGTTGACAGACATCTGGTGCATGAAGTCACATCGCCCCAGGCATTCGAAGGGCTTAGATTGTCAGGGAGGCGAGTTAGGCGGCCAGACCTAACCTTCGCTACGGTCGATCACAATGTTCCAACAACCGACAGATCCCTGCCCATACATGATCCGATCTCGAAGAAACAGATCGAGGCGCTTGAACGGAATTGTAGAGACTTCGAAATTACACTCTTTGATTTGCATAGCCCGCAGCAAGGGATCGTTCACATAATCGGTCCTGAACTTGGCATCACACTTCCTGGATTAACAATAGTTTGCGGCGATAGCCACACTTCGACCCACGGAGCATTCGGAGCTTTGGCTTTCGGAATAGGCACAAGCGAAGTCGAGCACGTATTAGCCACACAATGCCTTTGGTTTAACAAACCGAAATCGTTTGAAGTACGAGTGGACGGCGCAATTCCTAAAGGGGTCACCGCGAAGGACCTCATACTCTCAATTATCGGCTACATCGGCGCCGCGGGGGGAATGGGGACGGTGATCGAGTATCGTGGCGCGGCAATTACTTCGTTAACAATGGAGGAACGTATGACGATCTGTAACATGTCAATTGAGGGCGGAGCGAGAGCCGGCCTGATAGCACCCGATGAAACAACCTTCCGCTACGTACGGGGCAGGAAGTATGCACCCAAAAGCGAAGCCCTAGAAGAGGCAGAGAAATATTGGCGAGAACTACAAACTGACAGCAAAGCAACATTCGACAGAAGCATAAGGCTCGACGCGGCTAAAATGAAACCCCAAGTTACTTGGGGAACATCGCCCGCAATGGTTACCGACGTCACGGGATCAATTCCAACTCCAGAAGATTTTCAGGATCCCCTCATGAGAAAGGCGGCGGCTCGCGCGCTTGAGTACATGGATTTGAAGCCGGGTACGCCGATTCAGTCAATCAAAGTGGATAGGGTGTTTATTGGGTCTTGCACCAACTCTCGAATCACGGATCTCGTTGCTGCCTCCAAAGTCATTAAAGGGAGAAAAGTTGCGCCGGGCGTACGTGCCATGGTTGTTCCGGGGTCCCAGATGATTAAGTATCAAGCCGAGGCTCAGGGATTAGATAGGATATTCTTGGAAGCTGGGTTCGAATGGAGGGAGTCGGGATGCAGCATGTGCCTAGGAATGAACCCTGACATCCTAGGACCCGGCGAACGGTGCGCTAGCACCTCAAATCGCAACTTCGAAGGGAGGCAGGGACGCGACGGGCGCACCCACTTGGTCAGCCCAATCATGGCCGCGGCTGCCGCGGTTGCAGGCCATTTCGTCGACATCCGAGATTGGGACCTGGAGGCTTAATTGAAATGGAACCTCTCCGACATTACGAAGGAATCGTTGTACCCCTGGATCGAATCAACGTTGACACCGATCAAATTATTCCAAAACAATTCCTCAAGCGGATAGACAGAACTGATTTCAGCCAGTACCTCTTCTATGATTGGCGTTTTCATCGAGACGGTGATTCGAAGAGTGACTTCATCCTTAATTATCCGCGTTACAAGAATGGCAAGATACTGCTCACGCGAGAAAATTTTGGTTGCGGCAGCTCGCGCGAACACGCGGTTTGGGCTCTCCGGGATTACGGCTTCAGGGTTCTGATCGCGCCTTCATATGGGGACATTTTCTACAACAACTGCTTCAAGAATGGAACGCTTCCAATAACTCTCGACGATGCACTCGTGAACAGGCTTTTCAAGGAAGTCGAAGAGCAAGTTGGTTACACCCTAGAGATTGACTTAGAAAAACAGACTATAGTCAAGCTTGACGGAGAGAAAGTCCCTTTCGAAATTGATTCGTTCAGGAAAAAGTGTTTGCTGGAAGGACTTGACGATATTTCTCTAACGTTACAGCATGAAGACAAAATCCGCTCACATGAAATGAAGCTCTACCCATTTCAAAGAGTTGAAGTTAGGAGGCCATGAAAGTCCATTGTTCAAAGCTCCAGCCAAATTCGTCTGGTTGAACGGCGAGGTTGTACCTTGGGAGAAGGCGACCGTACACGTCTTCACCCACGCACTGCACTACGGGACTGGGGTCTTCGAGGGAATAAGAGCGTACAAAGTGGAAGACGAGGTCTTCATTTTCAGGCTCACCGATCATGTTAGACGCATTACGGAATCCGCGAAGATATACAGCTTCGACCTCCCGTACAGCGCCGACGAGATTTGCGACGGCGTGCTGGAAATCATAGAGAAAAATGATTTCCACGCATCCCTCTACATTAGGCCGATTGCCTTCAAAGGCGTGGGCGGCATAAACTTGGACGCCAGAGCGACGCCAACCTCTGTTAGCATCATTGCTTTTCCTTACGAGAAATATTTCGACGAGAACAAACCGGGACTCGACGTCTGTGTCTCAAGCTGGCGTCGTGTCGGTGCACCCGCTGTCCCTGCAATGGCGAAGGCTTGCGGCCATTACGTCAATTCCGTCCTAGCCAGAACTGAAGCGGCGGAAGGAGGCTTCGATGAGGCGTTGTTTCTTGACAGCAACGGAAACGTCTCAGAGGGTACCGGAGAGAACATATTCATCGTGAAGGATGGGCTCATCTCAACCCCGGGCTTCTCCAGCGACATCCTGAATGGGATAACTCGCCAAACGATCATAGAGCTGTTGAAAAATGCGGGCGTACCATTCGAGGAACGCCCACTGGCAAGGGCAGAGCTCTATACTTGTGATGAGGCATTCTTCACCGGAACTGCGGCTGAGGTTGCCCCAATCCTCTCAATTGACCGAAAACGAATTGGAGACGGAGAACCAGGTCCAAAGACCAAGGAACTCATGAGGGAATATCAGCGCCTTGTGACGGGCCTTAACCAGAAATATCTGCGTTATCTAACCCCCGTTTACAACCGTCAATATGCTCCCGCCCCACGGTGATTCCGGGATAAGAGAAGCTGAGAGGCTCTCCAAATGAAAGCTTCACTTTCGAGAAATTACCACTGTGACTAACCGCAAGACTAGCACTAGTTTTGGAGTCGTACGAGAACTACAGAACGGACAAGTGCTCGTTAGAAAACCATCATAACTTCCTTAATCGTGGAGAAATGCAAGATAATGTGCACTATAGATACGTGTACTTATATTCATGCAATACCGCGCATGGCAATCCGCACACCACTTTGGGGTAACGTTGCGTGGCAGAAACACTGAGCTATGATGTAGTAATAGTTGGCTCGGGTCTAGCGGGGCTACGCGCCGCCATCGAAGCTGCTCGTGTTTCGAAGGGCAGATGTAGCGTAGCTGTGTTAACTAAGGTTCAGGCGATGCGATCCCACTCCGTATCCGCAGAGGGGGGCACTGCGGCTGTCCTGTACCCGGACAAGGGGGATACTCTTGAATCCCACATATACGACACGATAAAGGGCAGCGACTTTCTGGCGGACCAGGATGCTGTCGAATTCTTCGTGAATTCTATGCCCGCTGAGATTTACATGCTCGAACATTGGGGTATGCCTTGGTCGAGGACCGATGATGGGCGAATAGCCCAACGCAACTTCGGCGGATACAGCTTTCCGCGCGCAACCTTCGCAGCAGATCGAGTAGGTTTCTTTGAGATGCAGACACTCTACGACACAACTCAAAAGTTCGAAAACATCCAATTCTTCCAAGAATGGTATGTGACATCACTAATTGTGGACAACGGCGTATTCAAGGGTGTAACAGCAATCGATTTGAAGACTGGTGAATTCCATGCTTTTAGTGCGAAGGCTGGCATTATTGCAACTGGCGGAGCCGGGAGACTCTACAAGTTTGCGACATATGGATATTCATCTACCCCCGACGGACTCTCGCTTGTATACAGAGCCGGTGCGCCGATCGAGGACATGGAGTTCGTCCAGTTTCACCCGACCGGCCTGATCCCTTCAGGTGTTTTAATCACGGAGGGCGCACGCGGAGATGGGGCGATCCTCATCAATAGTAAAGGAGAGCGTTTCATGAAAAAATACGCGCCCGAAAAAATGGACCTGGCTTCTAGGGATGTTGTTTCTAGGGCAATTATCACTGAGATTCAAGAAGGGCGGGGAATGACGGATCCAATAAGCGGAATGGATTACTTACTCCTGGACTTGCGTCACTTGGGGGCTGAGAAAATCAAGGAGCGCCTTTCAGGCATTAGAGAGATTGCCATCAAGTTCAAAGGCATAGATCCAATTGACGAGCCCTTGCCAATCCGCCCGGTTTGCCATTACACAATGGGCGGAATCAGAACCGATATGAAAGCTCAAACCCCAATCGCTGCCCTCTGGGCCGCCGGAGAGGCCGCTTGTGTAAGCATTAACGGAGCCAACCGCTTGGGTGCGAATTCAACCGCCGAGTGTTTGGTCTTCGGCGCACAGGCTGGCGCAAATGCAGCCCAATACGCTTTGGAAAAGCCTTCCCATGGCTTGAATCCGCAGCCGGTAGTCGCTGAAGAGAAGCGGCTATTTGACGGAATCTTTCATGGGAGCGGGGGTGAAAACCCGTATGAGGTTCACAACGAAGTGCAGGTGATCATGGACAAGTATGCACATGTTTACCGAACAGGAGAAGGGTTGGGGGAGGGATTGAAGCAACTCCGTGAACTTCACAACAGGTCTTTTCGGCACGTCGACGACCAGGCTAAGGAGTACAACACTAACTTCATCAACGTCCTCGAACTCGAGGCGATGTTTGAGGTCGCTGAAATCGTCCTGGCAGGAGGGTTGGCTAGGACAGAATCACGGGGGGCACATTCGCGAATAGATTATCCCAAGCGGGATGATGCTAATTGGCTCAAGCACAGCTTGTGCTATTACACCTCGGATGGGCCACGCATCGATTACGCTCCTGTAACAATTACGAAATACACTCCGACGGAACGACATTATTAGAAAGCGGTGAGAGGAACGACTACTCAAAGAGCGGACAAAATTAGCTTACGAGTTCTACGTGCAAATCCGGCGCAGCAAATCCAACGCCACTACGACACGTTTCAAATCCCGCCAGAACCTGGCATGACAGTCCTCGCTGCTCTACTCTATGCGAAAGAGCAACTGGACCACTCGCTCGCGATTCGTTTCTCTTGCAGGATGGCTTCTTGCGGATCCTGTGGGATGAAAATAAACGGCCTACCAAGATTAGCATGCTATACCCAGGTGGCTGATTTCGGGAACTCACCAATTACAGTTGAGCCCCTTGAGCACTACCCGCTTGTGCGTGACCTCGTTACAGACTTTCACGGTTTCTTTTCGACACACCAGTCAGTGAAGCCTTTCCTTGTCAGAAGAGATGTGGCCGAGCAAGAAACATTTGAATCGGAATATTCGCAAAGTCAGCGGGAATTAGACAACTTTCTCCAGTTCTCATACTGCATAAAGTGCGGTCTCTGCAACGCCGCATGCCCCACGGTGGCCACAGACCCACTCTTCACGGGACCCCAAGCGTTAGGCCAAGCCTACAGGTACACTGCAGATTCCCGAGATGAGGGCGGAAATGCCCGATTGAATGTTGTCGATCAGGAGCACGGGGTTTGGAGATGCCACTTTGCAGGCGCATGCAGTTTCGTATGTCCAAAGGGCGTAGACCCTGCTCTGGCCATTCAAAGGCTAAGACGACTCGTAGTCACGTCCTCCGGAGCGAAGAGAGCGGGGGGACGACTAATGCCAAAACACACAGTGCAGTAGCCGTGAACTGATTTGGGAATTGATTCGGCATTTCTTAAGAAAGATAACAGGCTGCTCAGCATGGACGTTAAGTGTGCCACGTGCGGTACAAAGGTTGAGGTTTTTGTTAACGCGATTTCGTCGGCGGGCGACGTCTGGCCTTTTTGCGCTAAATGCGGGACCTACGTAGATGTCATTCCCGATTATTGATTATTTTCAGAATTTCTATCGTCATTCTCCCCTCCCCACTTCGCCCTTTGGCCTCCGCTATGAACGCTCATGTATTCGAACTTAGCTTCCTCACCCATTTGTCAGGCCTGTAGACCATGACACTAATGCCGCAGCCTCCGCAACGCCACTTCACTTTATCTGGATACAACGGAAAGTTTGAAACCATTAAGTTACCATGCTGGCATGATGTGCAAGTCGAACGCATAATTCGTCCATCAGGGGAGATGAGGAAGTTTTCCACAGCTAATGCGACAATTGAGAGTAACTTTAAGGAAGGCTGGAAAAGATGTTGAGAGTAGACCGAAAGTAAGTGGAGTGCTCCCGAACAAGGCTGGAAGTTTAGGCATGGAAGGCATCGACAAATACGAACTTCTGTCCGATCTGGCTAAGCGCCGAGGTTTCTTCTGGCCCTCATACGAAATCTATGGTGGCGTAAGCGGGTATCTTGACCTGGGCCCTTTAGGGGCGAAGCTGAAGAGGCGTATAGAAGACAAGTGGCTGGACCTCTTCGTCTACCAGCACGGATTCGTAGCAATATCTACCCCTGTCATAACCCCTGAGAAAATCTTCGCCGCTTCCGGGCATTTGGAACACTTCAAAGACTTGATGGTCAGTTGCGAGGAATGCAAGAGACATTTCAAAGCTGACTACGTTATCACTGAGGCAATGCCCGGGCGGACCGACCTTGCAGTTGAAGCCATGTCAGTAGCAGAAACAGCTGCATTCATCGATGAGAATCACATTCGTTGCCCGGAATGCGGCGGAAAGCTGGGCCGAGCGGAATACTTCTCAACTATGTTCAAAACCAATATCGGGCCCTATGGCGATGTACCAGGTTACGGTAGGCCAGAAGCCGCGCAAGGAATCTTTGTTGATTTCAAACGCGTCTACGAAACGAGCCGCGAAAGGCTACCGCTAGGCATTGCACAGATAGGCACAGTCATGCGCAATGAAATTTCACCGAGGCAAGGCCCAATCAGACTACGAGAGTTCACAATTATGGAAATGGAATTCTTCTTCGACCCCGAAGAGAGCGAATGCAAATACCTGAGTACTGTAAACGTGGAATTACCGCTCTACCTCGCGAAAACACGTGAGGAACATAAAACCGAGCTGACCCGCGTAAAAGCCCAAGAAGCGGTGAAACAGGGGTTCGTTCTAACAGAATGGTCCGCTTATTTCATGGCGTTGTCGGTCAAATTTGTGAGTTCACTTGGAATACCGCCAGACAAGCAAAGGTTCGAAGAAAAGTTACCAGCAGAACGTTCTCACTACTCAAGTCAAACCTTTGACCATCAGATCTGGCTCGACAGGTGGGGCTGGGTGGAAATAGCTGGCCACGCATACCGAACAGACTTTGACTTGTCCGCACACGCGAAGTCCTCAGGCGTTGACTTGTCAATTTTCAAGCCTTACTCAACCCCCGTTGAGAAAAAGGTAACAGTGATCGTTCCTCTAGAATCAGTTCTAGGCCCCCTGCTGAGGGAGAAAGCAAAGGTCGTGATGAGCGCCTTGATTTCGAGCAAACCAGAAGACGTGAAGGCGGCCTTCGAAAAGTCCGGCTACTTTGATGTGCAAGGCTTCAAAATCTTGCCGTCACACGTGCGCTTCGAAGAACGTTCATTGCGCGAAGCGGGTAGGCGGTTCTTGCCGCACGTTGTCGAACCAAGTTATGGTGCAGAGAGGGTGGTTTACTCGGCTTTGGAATATTCATACAGCCGCGTGAAGGATCGTGTAGTTCTGAAGCTTCCAGCCGACCTTGCTCCCACGCAAATGATGGTCTTACCATTGATGGCGAAGGATGGCCTTGCAGAACTCTCCCTAAGCATAAGGGAGTACCTCCTTGGACATGGGTTCGATGTTGAGTATGATGAAAGCGGAACTATTGGTAGGCGATACGCCCGGGCTGACGAAGTTGGCGTTCCGATATCAATCACGGTTGATTATCAGACCAAGGAAAACGGGACAGTTACGCTCAGAGATAGGGATAGCTGGCAACAGGTCCGAATCGGCTGGAAAGCGATGCCTGAACCCGCACTACAGTTCCTCCAAGGAAAGCTAACCTTCACTGAGCTCGGGACTCCCGTAAAGGTCGCTTACGAGTAATTCATCGTCAAGTGATGAGGATTGGGCTATGGTTTAATTGCTGAGCCACCCTATTGGTTGTAGGAACCTCGCGGAGATGCAATTGGCTTGACCTTTCCCATAGAGACTGAAGCAAACATCAGGCGCAGAATGCTGGAGCTGTGCCAAGCTCATGCGAGGAACGTTGTAGAAATCACTAGGCAATTGGTTGTTCTTCTAGACAACTTGGCGGACAAGAAGCCTAAACTTGCGAAGGAGAACTACGAGAACATTCTCAAGACTCTGGTGGAGAATGAGAAGAACAAAGCAACGTTCCTTAATGAAGTGGCATCAGTGGGTAGCTTACTCATAAGCAGGGAGGACTTCCTGCGCCTGCTATTTCGACTTGGCGAAGTGGCAGAATACTGCGAAGCGATGGGTTTTAGGCTGATGGGAGTCGTTGACCTGAAGTGGAAGCTAGATGACAAACGCCTCGAAGAAATATCTCACTTGATGAGTTCGGTACTCAAAGAAATCTCGAAGGTGAGAGAGACCCTGCACTCACTGTCATTTGATGCCGACAAAGCAGTCGAGACCGCTAAAGCTGTGGAGGATTTGGAGCGCCAGATTGACGCTGAATCACGGCAACTCGATCTAGACCTGATTTCGAGCAAAATGCCATTGCAAACCTTGCTATTCTTTCGCGACTTGGTAGACCGAGCTGAAAAGATAGCGGACATTGGGGTCGACGTGGTCGACCACATAAGAGTACTCGCCCTTACGGCATAGTGTCGCGGCAAATGAAGAAAACAATCACCGCTGAGTTAATTGGAACTAGGCTCATAGTATGGGATCATAAAGACGCACTGGAAATTTACAGGCTGGGTTTCTTCGGTAAGCCGGTAGGTATTCCAAAGCCTAAGCCTGAGCAGGAGTTTAAGGCGCCTTTGGTGCTCGACCTAATGGAAGCGATGTATCTGCTCGACAAAAGAATGATTCGAGTTGTTAACGTCAAGACCTCGAAGCCCGTAACCCGTGCAATGCTCCTCGCTCTAGCGAACAAGACCTACAAACAGTTCAACCTCGGTTACACCGCCTACGAGAACCTGCGTGCGAAAGGGCTGATAGTTACCCCGGGGATAAGGTTCGGGTCGGACTTTGCAATATACGAGCACGGTCCAGGGATTGACCACGCCCCATTCATTGTTACCGTAAAGAAGGAGGAGGAGACAATGGGCCCCTTCGAGGTTGTCCTTGCAGGGCGCCTCGCAACAACCGTCCGAAAACAGTTCACGATTGCGGTACCTAGGGGTCGCGGGAAAAAGGTAGACTACCTTGTCTTTCGCTGGTTCAAGGCTTAGATTTTTGGGCGAACCTACTGAATAACCGTAAACATTTCTGCTAGCTTGCTCTCCTGTTTGAAACCAAGCTTTGCGAAAAGCCGTCCTGCTATTTCGTTATTCTCACTGAACCGAACGGCCAAAGTTTGGACGCCCCGCTTAAACAACCTGTTCATGGAAGTCGCTACCTCAGTCGTAGCAAGACCTCGTGCACGATAGAGCGGGTGCGTGAAGAGTTCTGCGACCAATGCCTGTCGAAGAGAAGTAAGGGTTACGAAACAGGCACTTACCACGTTTAGGGTCGTACCACTAATAAGCGAGGCCTCAGCCGCATCAGCTCCGTGCACACCGTCCATAATCTCATGTAACCTTCGTTCCGCGGTGAAAACGGCAGGTAACTTTTCTTCGACACCTTTCTCGTAGGATTCATGCATCAGCTTGGCAAGGGCGGAGATGTCTCGTTCAGTGGGGCTTACGAGCGGAAGTATGGGCATTAGCTTTGTTTCAATAACTGTCCCGACGAATTTGACGATGAACCGCCGTTTTTCAAATCCGTTCTCTTCCAGCGTCTCTACCATTTCTTCCGGAACCCGCAGAGTGAGCGATTGAATCTTTGCTTTCTTAAGGTCAAGTCGAAGCTCGGGAACAAGCGATTCGATGGAAATTGAAGTTGCTGGATAGAATTTGTCAACAACCGCATCCACTTGCGAAGGCTGTAACGTGAAAAGTGCAATCGGTCTATCCGTACGTAGGATATTCCATTGTTCATGGGTTTTCCGTAGTTCTGCGACCAATTCTTCTTTGTTTGAGCATTGGGGAAAAGCTTCTTTCATGTATGCTTCATTTTCAACAATAAACTCCGCTGTTTGACCTAAGACGTCGGATGAAGCTTTCGAGGTCCTCGTGATCATGATTTATCACATAAACTCGAAAAAACCCATATTCTGCCCCATATTCAATCCTGTCTGGTTCGAATGTATAGAGGGCTTGTTGCATCAGGAGCTATTTTGGCCTTATTCGGCGGCTTTCTGGTTTTCACGGATCTTTACGTTCCTCTTGGTGTGTCGATCTTCGGCCTGCCTATTGCAATTGTTGGAGTTCTTATGTTGGTTCTAGGGATCTTTCGACCAGAACCGTTGGCAATAGAACCGGAGCAGGGAAAGAAGTTCTGTTGGTATTGCATGACACAGATTCCCAAAGACGCGAAAGAATGCCCAAGCTGCAGCCTTCCTCAGCACGACGCGGTCGACTAAGCTGTCGATCGTCTACTGCTCGACTTTTCCTGTCCGTCGGTTGGTTTTTCTTCGCGGAGGTTAATGTGCGCTTGGCCTTCCATAATCTTTCGCTGGAGAGCAGTGATTAGTTCGTCAATTGCTACATTATCGAGGCCAAGTTGGCTAAGTGATGACAGAGTTTCGTCAGAGAGGGTTGCTCCAATATTGGGGCCGCCGTATCCCTCCATTCCTATCGCATCGAACTTCAGTTTGGTCTTCTTGGTTACGAAATGGCCGGAGATGTAAGTTACTCGTCCCTGTTCGTCCAATTTTTCGATGGAGACCTCAAGGTCCTCGGGAAGTTCTGGCCTGCTCATGATGAATTCTCTCATTGGAGTCATGAGGCTTTAATCTTACCCATATACTAGTTTCGGCCGACGACCAGAGAGAAATCACCAATGCTCACTCCACTCAACAACATCGTCTCAATAATCGACACCCGAGCCTTGGGTACGCCGGGGGTTGTCGCCGCGTTTCTTGTTACAGGAAAGGAGACAGCATTAATTGACATGGGCTACCAATCCTCCGCTCAAACAATTATGGGAGACTTGGCTGAGCATGGATTTGGTCCGGATCACTTGGATTACCTTCTCCCTACACACGTTCATCTGGACCATTCCGGCTCCTTGGGGACTCTTGCCAAAACATTCACAAACGCCTCGATTCGTGTTCACCCCAAAGGTGAGCGCCACCTCGTCGATCCTTCGGCTCTCTGGAAAGCAGCAGGAGAGCTTTTTGGCGAAGAACTGATGCATAAATTTGGGCGACCCCAACCTGTCGATCGGAAGCGCTTGAAGAGTGCGGCTGATGGTGACGTGATTGATTTAGGGGATGGGATTCGCCTTCGCACTATATGGACACCGGGCCATGCATCACATCACTTGAGCTATGAACTGGAAGAACACGGAGCTTTCTTCACGGGTGACGCCGTTGGGGTTTGCTTCCCTGGTTTCCCAATATTGACTCCCACGACGCCCCCAACACGTTTCAACCTAGAAAAGACGTTACAGTCGCTTGAGCTCATAAGGGCGACTTCTCCTTTAGATTTCTATACCCCTCACTATGGCGTCGTTGGAAATGCTACGCAATGGATCAATAACAATGTTGAATCGTTGCACCGCTGGAAGTCGAGCATACAAGAAATGAAGAAAAAAGGATGTAGTGCTGAGGAGATGTCTCACATCCTCACCGACGAGGCGTGTAGGAAGCTTGGCCGGGAGGGAAGCGAGATGCCAGACCACCTCATCAGCTTGATCAAGATCAGCATTCTGGGATTCCTTCGATATTTCGAAGAATTATGAAGGGTCAACTTACATCATCATACCTACATGATCTTGATCCTGCCGAGCCGGACTGTGCACATTCAAAAACGACCAATCTGAGGCAGAACTCCCGGCATATCATGAAACCCTTCAAAAGTCGAAGTAGTTCGTTCGGGTACCAGGCCCAGTTATCTTGCGTAGTTTCATTAATTTTGGTTCAGACCGGTCATGGAAATTCACAGGTATCCGGACCAACAATTTAGAGTGATGTTAGCTAAATCAGCATTGAGGCATTTGGGTTAAGGATTTTCGCCGTGGAGCATAAATGACATTGTTACCCGCATGGAAAGGCATTCTTATTGTATTCATCATGTTGTTTTCCTTTTTCCCTGTTGAAGTCTTAGCCGAAGACCAGAATCTGGGAAGAGTGCGAATTGCGGGCTTCGTTGGACCAAGACAGGTCGCACCGGACACCGCCTTCTCGATTAGCCTAGATGTTGAGTACGAAGTCCGAGAAGCGACAATTATACGTGCAGCCATATTCGAAGGTTTGCCAAATGAAGGTGTTCCTCTTTGGCAGAGCGGTAATGCAAGCGTAGTTGAAGGGGGTGACAAAGTCTGGACAGTCAACTTTACCGCTCCATCCGTCGAAGGCACAATTCAGTTTTCTGCGTACGCATATCATCTTGATAGCGGCGTATGGAAGTTTTACAATGATACCGTTCTGGGCCCAGGATACGCGGAGGTCACGATCAAAGTTTCGCGATATGCGATTCTCGAAGTTGACCTAGGCGCACCGGGACTCGCCGTTACCCTAGGAAACTCGTCCAATATAACAACCCAAACCGGAGATCTAAATGCCACATTACTTGTCGGGATGCCTTACCAATTATCAGTTCCGTTCGATCAGGAATATGGGAACTCGACACGAATCGTCTTCAACGGATGGCAGGATGGAAACAATAAAACCCAGAGACTCATCGCTCTGACCGGAAATACGGAACTAATCGGTTACTATCGACCGGAGTACTTGCTCAAGGTAACGTCGTCTCAGTCAGGGCATTCTTACCAGATGTGGTATGACCCCGGTTCGAATGTGACGCTTCAAGAGGTTAATTTTCTTCCCACATCATGGCCGTTAGCACTCTTTGGTGGGAAATATGTTTTTTCAGGTTGGTCTGGAGATGTCAATTCTAGTTCCAGTGAAATCTCTTTCGCGATGAATTCGCCAAAGACAATCTACGCTAACTTTTCCATTGATTATGGCTTCTTGATCTTTCCAATAATCGTAGCTTTAGGTATCATCGGAGAAATTATTCTCTTAGCCCTAAAACGTCGGAAAAGAACCCAGCCAACTCTTGAGCCATCGACTCTGAGAGCCACATGCCCAAGTTGCGGTGAGGACGTAGAGAAAGACTGGGCGCACTGTATTCATTGCGGAAACGACCTAGGTTCCTTGGAGGATGCGTAGACTGAATAGCGGTGGTTCGTAGCCGAGCGAAGCTGCTCAGTGCCGCCGTTAGCTTAGACGGAGAGTAAGCTCCCCTTCTTTTCATGTGACTCATTCAGTTCAACGCATCTATGTGACAAAGAACCTTCGTCGACCCAGGCGTAATTTAGACAATTAAGTTGACACGTTTCACTGCTTTCCCCTCAAGATATACGCCAGTTATTAGTCTGAATAGGCAGAGAACACTGAAGTCTTAAGTAATGTATTCGCACGTTACGTACCATCCGCCGAATGAGAAAACTGCCTGAATATGAATCGAAATGAGGCCCTGTAATGAAGATTGTACGAAATCTTGTAGTGTGTCTCATTTTAGCGTTGGTGCTTATTGCGCCTGCTTTGAGCCCGGTGGAGGCAGCTATTGCTCCTCTGAGTTCAAATATTTTTCCTTCGGGGACAATCGTTGTTCCAATGGACGGGAAGCAAAATGACAGGATTCATGTTTACGGACTAATTCACGAGTTTCTGAGGTCTAACCCAAATTCACAAGTTGCCCGCGTTATTGAGCCCCCTGACGTTACGTTACAGACGCAATTGACTCCAAGCGGTGACGTGTATCAGGGTGGACCGTTCCTTATCGACTCTTCGTACGTCGCGGCCATGAATACTATGTTGGGCAACTCCACTTTCTCAAAAGTCACAGTTACGAGGCTCACCGCCTCTTTTACCTCGAACAAAATTTTCTTCATAAGACAGGCAACCAAGATCTTGGTGATCCTATCAGATAATGGTTGGGGCGACACATTCCTCACCCTTTCGAGGATGGGGATAAGCTACAATGAGGTGACCACTGACCAAATATTGGCTAACCCTTCATTGATCAACCAATACACGCTAATTGTACTCGACAGTCCAGGTTGGTACGGAAACCCAACAGCCTATGTGGCTGCTCGCCGAACGCAGATCCAAGCGGTCTATAACACGATTCAAGCGCGCGTACAGGCTGGAAATGAAGTAATGTTTACTGACGCTGCGCTGTTGGATTTGAACTCGACGTTCCCTGGCTATATCCATTTAGGACAAAGTGGAGAGGCATCTACCCCAACCGTTACCGTCTATAACCCAGCTAGTGGGGGATTTATTCCAGAGTTCCCGAGTCAGTACTACAATTCAGGCCCGAATCCCAACAAAGCAAAGATCCTGACTGAGGAGGGAGCGGGGCAATGGGTGCCCACAGGTGTTCCGGCGGCGCACGCTGGTGATGTTAGGGTACTCATGGATTCAACTAACTACGGTTACCCAGCCCCACAGATCCCCTACGCGATTCTCGCTTTCTACTTCCCCTACGGTAACGGAATAGTTGAAGGCTTGGCGTTCCAGCCCTACCAGCAACTATACCCCACGTATGCTGACGTGAACGGATACTATTCGACCTACGAATTATACGGGAACAAATTTGTCGAAGGCCCGCAACCCGGATTCTTTTCCATCGCAGCAACGCCAACAGCAGAGACGGTGTCGCAAGGTCAAACCGCAACTTACAAGTTGACTGTGACTTCAACGGGCAGCTTCAGTTCAACCGTTGCCCTTCAAGTGACTGCGGGCTTACCACCTGGCATACAAGCCAGTATCGTCCCTTCTTCTGTCACACCAAGTATAGGAGGCACTGCAACTTCTACTCTAACGATTCCGACATCCTTGAGTACGCCCCCCGGGACGTATAACCTCACGATTACAGGAACATCAGCTCTCGCTCCAACTCAGAGCGTAGTCGTGACTCTCACTATTACGGCAGCGGCACCGGACTTTACGATCACGGCTAGTCCTCGCGCGCCAACCCCCTTGGTAGTTGACCAGGGTCAGTGTGGAAACATCAACATCACCATTGGCTCAATTAGTAACTTCAACTCACCCGTCGACTTGACACTCACAAACGTTCCTGCGCATGTTTCAGCAAGCTTCCTGCCTACCCCTGTAACGCCACCACCGAACGGCACCGTTTTCTCCGCACTGAAGTTATGCCCAGACACCTCATCTACACCAAACAGCTACACGATGACAGTTGTCGGGACGAGCGGGTCACTTGTTCATACGGTCGACGTTGTTCTGAATGTTCCGCAACCATCGTTTAATCCCCTCATCTACCTGATCGTGCTGGCGCTTCTTCTCCTGTCCCTTGGCTTAGGCTTGCTCGCCTTCTACTTCTCAAGAAAAGGTCCGAGACGCCCGCCTCGGCCGCGAGCGCGCTACGTTTTGCCTCTTCCGATAGTACGTTGCCGTTATTGCGGAAGAGCCATGCCTATGCAGGCAGTATATTGTCCCTTCTGCGGAAGAACCCAAGCGACCCTCGTACGGCGGCCTCCTAGAGTGGCCTCGGGTAGGTCCGGGAGGAGTGTAATCGGATTTGCACTTTGCCTTGTGTCCGGAATCCTCGTTCTCCTCAACAGCGCCGTCCTCCTAGTCCCATCATTCTACGGGCCTCCAGTAAACTGGTCGACAATCTTCATCTGGTTACCAACCATAGGACAAAGCTATGCTTTCGCACTGGGCGTAATCATCGGCCTAACGCTAATCATGGGCTCGATAATCCTGGTCATGGGACACGGTGCGATCGCCGATGTCGTCATCTTTCCGTTCGCAGTCTTTAGCATCATAATCGGTGGAGGTTTTGTCGCCGGTTTTGTCCTCGGAGTAGTTGGCGGAATTCTTGGGGCCTTGAAACATAGTTCATAACGAAATATTTTGACGCTTGTCACGAATTTTCTAATCCTCGCTATGGCACCTAGCTTTCGGTAATGTGCCTGCTGTTCTAGAGCTAGTATTCATGTTAGAATTTACTTAAACACCTCAATGCCTATTGTTGATTTTGGTCATCTCGCCTCGTAATGTTTAGTTCCTCAAATCAATCGCCAGCTTGCCGAGCTTAAGGTCTTGCGTGGATTTTGCAGTTCGCGGTATCATTTTCTTGCTTCCGAGCCGGAATCTGCACGTGAGTCATGGTGAAATCCCTAAGTCACAAACGGCATTCATCTTGAGTTGTGGTGCAAAATGGAAGTCATGGAATATTATCGTGATTCAAGTGGATTTTGGCGAATCAAGAACTTCAGAAGACGCCGACGCGCTAGAATCTAGTTCATCACAGGCCGATGCCTTTCGCTCAGGCCGTGTGAATTTCCACTATGTCTTTGTCGTCAAGCACATGATCGGGGCCCACACGTTCGCCTGCGAACTTGCTAGTTGGACCCCAAATTCGTGAGTACCGATACCTATCTGCCAAATCTGTATGAATGTTTCGAGCTAACTCCCTAACCGTTGTCCCGGCCCTGACAACAAAAGGGAACTGCGAAGCTCTGGCTTCATTGGGCTCCTTAGTGTATACCCTGATGATCTCCAAAGTGTGAAAGAGTTTGTCGGCTATATCTTTCAAACCTTGCCCGGTCAGGCACGAAGTAAAAATGTGTGGCAAGGATTGAGGAAGAGTTCGCGGAAAGTCAAGAGAGGCCTGGCGCGCCTCCGGGAGGTCAATTTTGTTCCCGACTACAACTGTAGGCTTATACAAGGTGACGTTTTCAAATATCGCGTCTTCCACATCTTCAGCAGATGCGTCGCCGTATATTCTGACAAGTGCGTTCCTAATTCCGTAGCTGTGGAGTATATCACGCATTTCTGCTGGCGTACAGGACTTTTGTTGGGCAGAGGATGCAATGCGAATTTCCCCTGAACCTTTCTCTTGGACTATTTCCACTTTCGACAGCGTTTTCTGAGTAGAAACGTGAATCTCTTGGAGGAAAGTCAAAATGAAAAGCAGATGGCTTGAGGGATCGGATGCGAGATCTACAACAAGCATGAGGCCGTCTGAAGATCGAATCAGGTCTAGGGCGTCCGGCTGAATGTGATATTTGTTGTCGCTGCCAGGTTGAAGAGCGGGTAACTCAACTAATTGAAGTTGAATGTCTTCGTACTGTAGCATTCCTGGAATTGGTCGTTGAGTTGCATAATCGTACGAAGCTACTGTCACCTGGGCATGGGTAAGTGACCGGAGCAGGCTGCTACGTCCTGCTTTGGTCGGGCCAATCATAATGAGCTGGGCGGCTCCCTCACGTTCAACAAACCATGCCGAATGGCTGCTGCCACGTTTGCCCCGCTGAGTTGTGAGTTCCTCTTTGAGATCGGCGATCTTAGTTTTGATCTGCGCCCTAAGTCGTTCGTTCCCCTTATGTCTCGGTATGGCCGAATAAAATTCTTGATAGGCTTGGAGTTTTTCTCGGAGATTCTTTGCTAGCTGGGCTTCCTGCCACTTCGCCTGTGCTTCAGCTGTCAGGTTTGCTGGCAACGCCTCTCGTCTGCTTGGGGTTTAATGGAAGAGGAACGGTGCAGGGGGCGGATTTATGTCCTTTTCTGGAACCTTCGTCACCATGGTTGACGCAACCCTATCGCCGAGTCGCCGGCGATCATGAGATGCAAGTATGCAAATAGCGGCAACAATGTAGAACAGTGGCAACCAATCTAGAAATCGCAACAGGTTCCGTTTGAGTGAAGCGTCTAGTGAACACGGGCCCCCGTCTTTTCCCACCACACGCAATCCAAGCAGCCACTTTCCAATCGTCGAAGCGAAGATCCATTCTAGCACAAAGTAGTAGACGAAGGTAGTACCGACTAGGTAAGCTAGAGTTGTCGGGGGCACTGGCCCGGCACGCGCCGTTGTCCAAGAAATGAAGGATTTGTTCCATCCGCCAATGAAGGTGAGCCATAGCAAGAATACGGCGAGTGAGTCGATTGCTCCAGCTACGATCCGCCTCGTTAACGGCGCTGGGTAAATTCGAATTGGAGGTGTTGATAATGTCTCGATAGTAATTCCTTCATGGTCGTGCTGATGAGACATTCTGATCTATACCCTGTCGGTCTTGGCTTGCTAGTAAGGCCTGCTGTGAGACACTTTTCGGATGATGAAAATTCATGGGTTCAGACATACGCTTAAATACAATCCGAAGAGTAAATCAATTTATCAAAAAGGAGTAATCGAACGAAATAATGCCGGAAGTGTGCCCTACTTGCGGGCTTCCTAAAGATCTCTGCGTCTGCGGAACCATTAGCATGGAACAGCAACTTGTAAAGGTCCGCCTAGAGACGAGGAAATGGGGTAAAGCAACAACAATTATTGAGGGCATAAACTCGAAGAGTGTTAACCTCGGGGACCTCGGTGCCAAGTTGAAAACTAATTGTGCTTGTGGTGGCACTACCAAAGATGGCCTCATAATGCTTCAGGGCGATCACAGGAATAAAGTCAAGAAACTGCTTGTTCAGACTGGCTTCCCGGAAGGCTCAATTGAGATTCATTGACCCTATTAGACCAGGGTATTTGTGATGGGCGCTTTCTTCGACATCATGAAAAATCTCAAACATTCTGGGCCTGCGCCTAAGGTCTGCCCAGCGTGTGGGAGTATGAAGGTCAAGCATCAAGGTTCGTTGAATGGCTGGTTGATGCCGGCAGTGTACGCATGTGAGGAATGCGGTTATGTTGGCGGCATTATTCTTGAGCTTGAAGAAGAGAGCGATGACCAAAAGAAATGATGATACATTAGTGTACCATTCACGGTACATTAATATACTGCCCGTTCCTGGTCTACGAGCCGTAGACCTAATTGGAGCGGCTGGACTCACTGAACTCAAAAACCAAACTTCATCTCATGCCGTGGGTCGCCGTAGTTCTTCTGGTTGCTCTCGCATTCGCTGGAATGCAAACCGCATCGGCCGATCAAACTCTCACACGCACGCTAAGCGTGCAGCTAAGCACGGGGGACTCCTTAGTCGTTCAAAGTAATAGGGAAAGCATAGAGCAGGTGTTTGTCCAGGGCAACTTTTCAGCGACCAACATGACACGACCCGCCCATTATCCTGTCAGCGACTACGAGATTCAAGCATTCAATCCAGGCAGTTTCGAGTTGAGATTCATTTTCAATTATCCTACTGAGTATCAGATCAACCTGCTCACTAGGTCCTCAAATCCAAGTTCGCCCGGGAACAGCACGACCTACTACTTGTCGGGCGGTTCGTTTGAGCTTGACGTAAGTGCGATCTTCAACGCGCGGCTTAACGCTCCCCCGATTGCCGTCCCATCTCTGTCGCCTTGGGACAGTTTTCTTCAGTGGATTGGAAAGTTTGGGGAGGCGTTTCCGTTATGGGTGAAGGGACTCTATCTTGCGCTCGGTCTCCAATTCTTTGTTGTGGGCGGCCTATGGATCGCGCGTGAGTCCAAAAGGAAGGAATCAGCAGGGCAGCGATTTGACCTGGGCGACAAGGCATACCTATGGTTAGACGTCGTCTACAAGTTCCTGGTGGTCTCTTTTTCTGCAATCATCGCCATTATGGGCGGTGAACTTCTCTTATTGTTTGTACTTCGTTTCATGTTCCTTGCCTCTCTAGACCTTTTGTCTTTGTGGGACCTTTTTGTCGTTGGCTTTGCGGCAGGAGCAATCATAATTGTTTACCTAATTCGATTTGGCCTTGAGAAGGTTTTCGACCTCAAACCTGTGGAAGATGAGTAGTTATGACAAGTCAACTCGATGATTTGGAACGATATGTGCAAGCGCCTTCAGAACCTGAAGAGAACCTGGAGTGGTGGCGCAGGTTCAGAATACTTCGTTCTTTGAACTACGTGCCACTCCGTGCTGTCGACAAGGATTACGCGAAATGGCGGAAGTCGCGAATATCGCCGAGGAAGTTCAAAAAAATACAACAGCACTTGGATAAGCTCTACCCCCCCGACAAATTCTCCTCAGCCAAACTCATCGGGCGCCAAAAAGAATACAACCTCCTGTTGGATTCTTTCAGGCTCCACGTGCTAAAACACCCGATGCTTCGAAAATGGTTCGATAAAGACGAACTTCCCAAGGCCATCTGCCTGACCGGAGAAAGTGGAACCGGTAAGACTTTCCTCACGATGGTTTCTCTTAAGCAAATGCTACTTGAAGCCCACTCGAATGGTGTACTGCTCTCACCAATAATCATCAAGGGATCCGACGTCTTCTCAGAATACTATGGGCGGAGCACTAAACAGTTGAGTCGATTATTGGAGCGTGCTGCTTCAGCCCCTTCAGTGATCTACATAGATGAGTTCCAGAGTTTTGGAAGGAAGGTGAGAGGTGATTCCGGCACAGAACTGGAAGACACACGAGTTCAGGACGAGATAAACAGATGGCTCGATAAGATCCTAAGTAACGACGCACGCACCTTGGTAATTGTCGCTACAAATTCCTATGAACAGACGCGAGAAGACATTCGCCGCCGACTGTCGCGGGTCGACCTTGACTCAGGCGTCACGCACGAAATGCTGCTGGCGATTATAAAAGACAAATTGTCACGCGAAAGTTGGCACGGAGTTTCACCAACTGAGATATTAGCGGTCTTGGAAAGAGAGGCGTCAATGCGGCGGCACGGTTCCATCACCCCAAATGATGTCCTATGCGTTTTTAGGGAGGTAAAACGCGCGAAAGAAGTTCCACTCCTCGAGGTAATTCGAAGGTCTGTGCCAGGCCCGTTGTCCAAATGGACCAAACCTAGGTACAGGGTGAACCTCGAGGATTTCGCTCAGGCAGCGCATACGATGAAGTTCTATGCTGAGCGTGAAAAGTCACAGGAAATTATGGATGCGGTTTACATCGTGACGCCGAAGGATTCCAGGGAAGACGTTGGCGGCCTTCATGACGTTAAGAACAAAGTACTGAACCACATATCGCTCGCTTTCAACCGGAAAATGTCGGAGCTCGGTTACGCCTCAAATTGTAGGTTCTTGCTGTTTGGGCCGCCAGGTACTGGTAAGACGCTCCTTGCATTGGTTGCTGCAGCTGAGAATCGAGTTGCCTTCATCAAAGTCAGGGGAGGTGAACTGATGAGCGGTGCAAGTTACATAGGTGAGCCCGAGAAACGCATTAAGGATCTATTTGCACTCGCCAGGCAGAGAACTCCCTGCATTCTTTTCCTCGACGAAGCCGACGCGATTTTCTGGGGAGCCGACCCGACAGGTAACAAGATTCTTGCGCAAATAAAGGCCGAGTTGAGCGAGATTAAACCCGACGAAGGAATTGTGATCATCGCCGCATCCAACAAGGAGAATCTAATCGACCAAGCTACTAGGGATCGGTTCGAACCAAACGTGTACTACGTACATCCACCGTTGAACGATCGTGAATGGAACGAGGTTGTGGAAATCCACCTCAGAAAGTTCAGAAGGTTTCTACATCAGGAGATTGACCCGGCAAAAATCACACGGCTGTTTAGAATGCAACGAATCTTGAGCCCGAGAGCTGCAGCCGAGACTATCTCTGAGGCACATAGATTATGGGCTTCAGAATTGAGTGCAGTGGATGAGATTCGGACAGCTAAGGATGAGCAGGAGAGGCTCTTCGTCGAGAGGCGATACGAAGCGGATCTGAAGCGGCTACACTCTTTGATTGAAATGAATGGCCACAAATTGTCGATGGAAAAAGTCGACGAGACTTGTTACCCAATCCGCCTGTACCACTTCGAAAGGGCTATTCAAGCGCTAGAATCTAGCCAAGACAAACAGCGACGGGAAATGGAAGAAGCCCTCATTCTGACCACGCCCACACCTGGGGCTTCATTCGGCCTCTACGCCACTGAAGATGGAACCGGTGGAATAATCACAGTAGAGTGTTCAAGCAGGCCGATTATCCCAGGAGAGCGACTTGTCGCCATAACAGGTAATTCCACTTCAATGATCGTAGGTCAATCCGTCGTGCCGGACGAATCGGTTCTACAGAGCGCGCAAAACGCCGTAGAAGCCGTTAGGTCATGGCTTTGGACGGCGTGCAATCTGGACCTCAACCGTTTGCACGTGCATTTCCAAGTTAGAAGCCTGTTAGAGGGTGCCCCGGGGCAGGGAGTATCAGGGCCGAGTGCCGGTTTGGCGATGGTTCTGGCACTTTTCTCGGAGCTTTCAGGCGTTCCGATTTCGCCTTCGATTGTTGCTACAGGAACAATCGGAGTTAAGCATGACGTTGGCCCGGTAGGCGGACTAGGAGGGTACGGAACTCAGACTGGGAAGATTGTTGGGATCCTGAAGTCCAGGCGTATACGTGTCACAGATTTGGTGTTGCCTACTGCAAACTTTGAAGCGGCGAGAGATGAAATGAGGATTCTGCGAGAAGAGGCGGTGTCCGTTCATCCTATACGGAACGTCGCAGAATGCTTAGAAATTGTGTTCGGTGCTAGCGAACAGGCATTGATTGGAGAAATAAAAGAAAGGTACGAGACAGCTGCGAAGCTAACTCAGCGGGCCTAGATATCCAGTTTCAGTGCTTCTTTGAGGCCCTTGTACCTGTTCCGGACAGTAACTTCAGTAACGTTAGCTACCTCAGCTATCTCCTTCTGGGTCTTCTTTTCCCCTTCTAGGACGCACGCGACGTAGAGTGACGCTGCCGCAAGCCCCATAGGGTCTTTTCCGGCAACAATTCCCTTCCTCTTTGCTTCATTGATTATCTTAATCGCTCGTTGCTGTGTGGGCATTGAGATTTCGACCTTCGTGGCAATCTTCGAGATGCATTTAACCGGATCTTCGACTGGCATCCGGAGGTCTAGTTCGCGGACGAGTAGTCTATAGCACCGTGCAACATCTTTCTTTCGGATCCTACTCGCAGCGGAGACGTCTTTCAGTGTTCTCGGAGTTTCGGAAATCCTGCAAGCTGCGTAGAGCGATGCTGCGGCAATTGCGGCTATCGAACGACCTCTGACGAGTCCGTTGTCGAGGGCTTTTCTGTAAACTATGGCTGCTCGTTCCTTTATGGAGGCTGGTATGTGCAACATGTCTGTTAGGCGGTCAAGTTCGGCCATTGCTTGAGCAAGATTCCTATCGGCCGAAGAGTGTACACGCGTTCTGATTTGCCACTTCCTTAGGCGAAGCATTTCAAGCCTGGTTGCTAGCGGAAGCTGGCGACCGTACGCGTCTCGGTTGACGCGGTCGATGACCGTTGAAAGGCCTTTATCATGAATAGAGAATGACGTTGGGATACCCACGCGCCCGCGTTCATCCTTCTCCTCCTTCGTGAAGGCACGCCATTCGGGGCCTTGGTTTAAGGAATGTTCGCTGATAACCAAACCGCAATTCTGGCAGATTATCTCGCCTTGATCGTAGTCCTCTACTAAGTTCGTGCTCCCACATTCGGGGCAGTTGGTTAGTTTTCCAACTTTCTTCGTTGTTGTGCTCGCACTCAATTTCTTTCAACTTTTTCGATGCTTAACGCTCGGACCATCTCTCCTTAGTAGAACAACGCGGCGTCGTTCTGCTTCAGAACTTCGTCATCCGGCCCGAAAGCTATAATAACCACGCCCGTACAGTATTTAAAGCTTGCGTCGGATTCTAGCGTTTCTACTCCGGTGGTTGAATTCCAGCACGTTTTCACGGAATAAGTGTCTAGTTATGGGGATTATTACTTTGTCATCCGATAATGGCCTTCGATGTGGCTTTACGTGGGCATTTGGGCTAATTTGAAGCCAATATTCAATCAATTGCCTTCCGAAAGTATACGTGATCGGATTCTCTACGCAAGAAACGTGCGTACCTTCCACATTCGGACACGAGCATGGGTTGCAAGTCGTCGGGTGATGTGATGACTTCGATATTCAAGACCCTAAAACGGTTCTGTTCCGGATCTTTGCCGAACAGCTTTCGGAAATCGTCTAGGGCAAGTTCAGGTGACAGCGGATCCTTCATGTCAATGACCACCGGGATCCTTCTGATTGGTACTTTCACGACTACTTCAACCGGCAATTGGCTCGTCTCCAAGTCTGCCGCGTTTGGAAAGGACATCTAACCAGGGATTATTCGAAAAGAACGCCGGAAGTTGTGACCCAGAAAGATTGGAGGCGGGAAATGTGGGTTCATGTCGCGCAATTCGGGAAGGCGTTGGTGCTCTGGTATCTGTTTGGGTCTCGGAATTACGCCTGAGGGTTTTGAGGTCGTCGCGGAGTGTGGCTATGGTTCTCTCCATTTCCGTGTACATCGATTTCAAGGTGACCAGTTCGGTGAATAGGCCTGGGTCGGGGGTCTGAGATGTTTGCTGCGTCAGATTTGGGGGTTGCATTAATTGCGGAGGAACAGCTTCGTCGATCCTGCGTTCGTCGAAAAGGAGCAGGCCTATTCCGTAGGGCTTGAAGATTGCGGCGTCGATTGAAGCTCCCAGTAGTCGTGGTGCGGCCAAATAGAGCAATTGAGATGAATTCCGAAGAGATGTCAGGCTGAGTATGGCTTCAATAACCTTGTTTCTCTCAACGAAGTCCTCGCTCCTCAATACGACGACGTGAACTTTCTCGGAACCTGAAATGAATGCGAGGTTATTTTGTGGTATTTCGGACCTCTCGGTCTGATGCGCGCCCATTGCTAGAAAGTAGTGCAGCAACCTATCCTCAATAGGTAAGTTAGCCACTGAGCTTCATCCACCCCTCGAGGCGTTGCCAATCCCACTCGTAGTCATCTGGGACAGCGAAGCCATAGATCAGGCAGCCGTGCCAGACAGAAAATTGAGGTGATTTTGTCATCTTGACAGAGACATTCTTGATTCCCTTCTGTCGAAGTAGCGACTTGATTTTTGTGGGGGCGTCGACGGCGATATCTTCGAGTCGTTCAGGGACGGTCCAACTGAAGTTCCCGCCGGACAACAGCACCTCACGGTAGAGCATCGGTTGGAGTTCAACTGGGCATCGCTCTACTGAAGTAACAATGGCATCGCCGAAGTCCAGCATCCCGCGGAAGGTGGTATCGCCCATCTTAACGTCCCTAGGTCTCGGCATCCCTCGCCCGAAGTAGCTCTCGAAAACTTCGTGGTTCGGGTTAAACACGTATTCGCCGATCAGGAACCTACTCCACGAGTCCTTTTCTAAGTCAATCTCGACCCTCGTTCCTGGCACTTTATACTTGGCCCTGAATCTCCGTGGTGACCTCTTCGCTTCGTCTAGGGCAGCGTCGAGGTCTGCTGGTACAAGTCCTATGTTTTCCTTGACTTTACGAACGAACGCTTCTTCATTTGCAAGATCACCGTATCCCGTGTCTTTCAAGATCTCAGACGTAATTGCGTTTGCGTCGCCACCGCCTCGGTTGAGAACAACTTGCGCTGCGCGGATGGGGTACTTAGAGATAGGGCAGATTTGGCTATTGCCATGGCCTGATTCTATCACGACGCAAGTCGTCACACCATGACCTATTGCTACGGCGAATGGCTGAGGTATGACCGTTATTGCCTTGACATTTCCGTTAGCGTTGTTTTGCTTGAAGAGGTCCAAGAGCCTTTCGTACATGTAACGTGGTGATACTGACGAGAGCGATGCTACGACGTAGTATCCTTGAAACCCATTGTTCGGTTCAGGTTTGAAGGTATTCAGCCCGAGGTTGGTTAGGGCGCTTACCACTTGCCATGCAGTGTCATCGGCCTTGTCGATCATGCCGTTGCGCATGGGGTAAACCAAGCGACTTGATAGGTCTTCAGCAGATTGTAGGTAGAGCGGAACGTCTTCCCCTACAATGACTTCATCTGTCGATTCAAACGCCTTGTACACAACGGAGTTCTTGTCTGGAAAATAACCTCGGTTGTTGACAATTCTCGGCGTTTCACCGCATGTTATGGGACCATACTTGAAGTCACTTGTCCCGAAGTCCATAGCGAAAGTGTACTGACTTCGATAGTCTGTTTCTGCGGTCATGCTCTCGACTCCTCTACAACCAAGCGATTGCCATCGATCCGCACTACGACTTCTTGATCTGGGCTGAACGGGAATGATGAATCTTTGACAATATCGGCTGGGATGTACAGAATCCCTGTTTTACTTCGATCGCTGCGGGTTGGTAGGATCATTTTTGCATAGCCTTCGAGCATCAGGTATTTCACCGTGCAATCAACAATGCAAACTAACTGCCCTTGAGTTGAAGATTTAACGGCGCGTGGTAAGGCTGTGGGTAGTGAGCTGAGTAAAACTAAAGCGCAATCCTAGGATAGGAACGTTGGATAGGAGCCACATAAATGGTCGTATACATAACACGGGACCAACTGCAATTCATAATGAACCATGCTCGTTCGACATATCCAGAGGAGTGCTGCGGCTTTCTTTTGGGCAGGGATTCCGACCCTCGAATAATAGTACGCGCGCTGTCGGCGCAGAACACCAATCGAAGTTCACGCAAAAATCGATTCAACATTGATCCGATGGAACTCGTAAGGGCGGACGAAGAAGCACGAAGGGCTAACCTCGATTTGATAGGGATCTATCACTCACACCCTGACGCGCCTCCTCAGCCTTCGCAGGTCGACCTAGAGAACACGTGGCCATGGTATACCTATTTGGTTGTATCCGTGCAAAACGGAGAACCAAAGGGCGTGGCAGCATGGATCCTCAGTGAAGACCGCTCGACGTTTCATCTTGACGATATGAGAATCATGGCTGATTAAACGGATCAGGGGAATCTTACAGATTCCTCTACCTCAACAGAAAAGCCAATTTGGTTTTGTTCTGCCACGGGCTTCAATATTTCTTCAATTCGAACCCTGTCCATATTAGGGCCCTCATAGGTGACTGAGAACTCTTTTCCCGGTACCACGACCGAGTGAACTTCCTTTTTGAAGCCAACAGTGGCCAACGCTGAGTCGACCTCCTTCAAAACCTGAATCGGGAAAGCTTCGCCCGTCGAAGAAAGATTTACTATTAGTAGCAAGGACTCTCATGTTGCGTGTGCTGCCACGGAATGATAAATGCTGCTACTCAAAGAGTGTTGACCTGTGAGTAACGCTCAAGGCTTGCGGTCCCGTTTCTTTATGGCTTCTATTAGAATGAACACGTGGTGATCAGAAGTGTTTCGCAACTTCACTCCCGAAAAGTTTCAGTTCATCCAATTGTCGGTCGGGTTCGAAACTCATTATGAATAACTGAACTCCAGCGTCCCGGAACAATTCCAACTGTTGTCGAACCTCCTCAGCGTCGCCGTAGGTCACCATCTCTCGCAGCATCTGTTTCGGAACGTCCTTGTATCTCGTCGCAATTCGCTGTTCCAACGCTGTCCGGTCGTTATCGATCCATACTACGCCAAGTTTCGTTTTGAAAATTGAATCGTAGTCTCTCCCCACCGTTTTGCAGTGGTCTAGGAGGATCTTCATTTTCTTGCGAAATGTGTCAGGTGAGCCGAAGACGTTGCAGGCGTCGGCGTACTTAGCAACTAGTTTGAGCGTTTCCTTCTCACCAGCGCCACCTATCATTATGGGAGGGTGCGGTTTCTGGACCGGCTTTGGGTTACAGTACGCGCCCTTAATTTTGTAGAACTGGCCGTCAAAGTCAACCCTATCCTCGGTCCACATCTTCCGAATAATCTGGACGGCCTCCTCCAAGCGCCGAAAACGTTCCTTGGTTGCGGGGAATGGGATCCCATACGCCTTCGATTCTTCTTCATTCCAGGCGGCGCCGATTCCCATGAATAATCGCCCCTTGCTAAGAATGTCGAGCGTCGCCCCGATCTTGGCCAGAACTGAGGGGTGCCTGTAAACGTTCCCCGTGACAAGGGGTCCCAGCTTGATCTTCGAGGTCATTCCTGCAAGGGCGGCAAGGGTGGTCCAAGATTCCAACATTGGTTCGTTAGTCTGCCCGACGTATTGAATTTGGTGAAAGTGGTCCATCACCCAAAACGAGTCGAATCCAATACTCTCAGCTTCCGTTGCGAGTTCCTGGAGAGAATCAACGACCCGAGAACCTTGGCCATCGTAAGTGAAGTTTGGATGCTGTATCCCGAATTTCATATTCCAACCTGAAAGGCGAGGTGCTGTGGCTTCTATTTATTGACTACTCGGCTATCTTCACGCTTCAGGCCGCTCCGGCAGCGACAGTAGGCTTTCTTTCATCAGACGTCTGTGCCTGTCCCAACCCCTGATCGAAAGGCAACCGTAGACCCAAACTAGCAGGCGCCACTTGAGCAAATATATAATCCAACCTGTTTCATTAGCCGCGTGAGCAAGTTGACTGAATGGTACCACGAATTCGTTGATGCTGAGTATAATCCGAGTTCGGAGGACTTACTTTGCCTCTTCAGGGTAGAGCCAGCGTCTGGATTCTCAATCGAGGACGCTGCGGGGAGGGTCGCATCAGAATCTTCCGTGGGGACTTGGACTGAAGTGACTACGATGAAGCCTCGGATTCGAAGATTGATGGCTAAGGCTTACGAAATCCACGGCAACTTAGTGAAAGTCTCTTATCCGCCTCAACTATTCGAGTATGGGAATATGCCCCAAATTCTCAGCTCCGTCGCTGGCAACGTCTTCGGAATGAAAGCTGTCCAGAACCTAAGGTTAGAATGTATACGGTGGCCTAGAAGGATTTTGAATAGCTTTTGTGGCCCGAGGCTTGGCTTGAGTGGAATCCGCAAGCTCTTCAAAGTAAGGAAACGGCCTCTCACAGCCACAGTGCCCAAGCCCAAGGTCGGTCTTACAGCAAAGGAACATGCCAAAGCCGGATACGAGGCTTGGGTTGGGGGCGTAGACCTTCTAAAGGATGATGAGAACCTTACTTCGCAACCGTTCAACAAATTCAAGGAAAGGGTGAACGAGTGTTTCAGACTGCGTGACAAGGCCGAAAAAGTCACAGGGGAACGAAAGAGCTACTTGATCAACATATCCGCGGAGACAAAGGAGATGGTTAGTCGAGCCAAAGCGGTCGCAGAGGCGGGAGGCGAATATGTGATGGTGGACATAATCACCTGCGGATGGGGCAGCCTCCAAACAATCCGCGAGGAATGTGAGGCTCTCAAACTCGCAATTCATGCCCACCGAGCTTTCCACGCGGCCTTTACTCGGAACCCACTTCATGGAATGTCCATGCTCGCGCTCTCGGATGTGGCGCGCCTTGTTGGCGTAGACCAACTACATATTGGAACTGTCATCGGCAAACTCGAATCACCCAAGGAGGAGGTCCTTGCGCTCAGGGACAACCTGCAACAAAAGAACGTCGATTCGAAAGATTTCAGCCTAGGCCAAAACTGGGGCACCGTCAAACCTGTTTTCCCGGTGTGTTCCGGTGGTCTCCATCCGGGCCAAATCCCCGACCTCGTCAAAATCGTAGGCGCTGACATAATCATACAAGCGGGAGGAGGCATCTGGGGACACCCAGACGGCGGCAAAGCGGGCGCCGGTGCCTTGAGGCAAGCCATCGAGGTGGCTATGCAAGGAACAAACCTCGAAGACTACGCTCGCCAACACAAGGAACTTCAACGAGCCCTTGAAACATGGGGCGTGGCAACCTACAAGTGAATGACAGTCAAACTGTAGTTATGCAAGATAAGTTAGACTCGCGAGAGTCTCCTAGAACAACCCTAGTGCGGTTTTTGAACTCATCAGAAAGATCGAATAATTTACCTAAAGGCCGGTTCGAGTCTGCTGTTTCTATTTGTTGACTACTCGAGATTGCAACTGTATGATTGGTAGCCCGGGGGAGATTCGAATTCGGGGTTGCATCTATCTCTCCCGTCGGCAGGTCTCTCCTCTGGTGGAGGGGATCCAGAGCCTTCTATTGGCCGATATCTGGCGCCAATGCTATGCATAGTCCCACGTGCGTGGATTGACCACTACACCACCGGGCTACCGCGTGCAACCCAGCTGGATTGGCTTATCTTAATATTTCGTTGGACTAAGCAAAGCGTAGCATGTCCAAACTGCATTGAGGATAACTTAGAATAGGCGGACCATGTTGAGTGAAAAGAGAGTAACCTTGAGCCGTAAGGGGTCCCCAACGTCCCTTCAACTGATAATGACCGCGATGAACGCTGCCGTTTACTTTGGCATTGGAGCGCTGTGGACCGTTTTCCCCATAACGGTCTATGGAATACGGTTCTGGCCGCAGGTATTCGTGCCAGCAACATTTGGCGTTCTATTTGGGGCCTGGACGGGAGGTGTTGGAGCGGCCATCGGGATCTTCCTCGCTGACGTCATTTACGGTCATCACGACGCTTTACTGAGCTTGCTGGTGGGGGTCCCGTCAAATTTCCTCGGATTCTTCATCATAGGTTGGCTCACGAACAGGAACAGAGCTGCCTCAGCCAAACGAGGCATGATTATCCTCAGTCTGCTTATTCCAGTGATCCTCGCGGCCTACGGGATCTACCTTCTGGCAGGGCCTAATCTTTTCGCCTCTCCTCAGGTTCTTGTAGCGTTCGTCGGACTAGTCGTCGTGGTCGCAATCCTCGGCCTGGCCGTTGTTCGCAACAAGTGGGCAGACTTCGAGGCTGCAGCGTCAATTGGCCTTGGCATCGGTAGCATCATCATCGGCATCGGGATTGTAGCCTACAGCTCGTTGTTCACCTTGCCCGCAGTTGTGGGAACAGGGCTCCTCCCGATCTCGGTCATCTACGCTGCCACCACATTCACTTACCTTTCTGAAATCCCGTTTCTTGTTCTACTCACACCCCCCATTGTCGCAGCCTGCAGAGCTGCTTTTCCCAGTCTGCGAGTTAACGTCAGCTCCAGAGGAATCAAACAACATTAAGTCGGATGATCCTTGCCAGTGTCGGAGGCGTTTTGTCCCGCCGGCATTTCGAGTTTCTTCGAAGTTTGTGAAACAGACGACGCCGGAAACTCGATCATCGATCCCGCTCGCATAGGTTCCAGAGGCGGAGGCTTCGCAATCTCCAAGGGAGTAACGTCAAAGGTAGCGACTAGAAAGGCCTCGAAGTCTCGGGTCAACATCCGTATCAATTCAAAACCTGCCCCAGAAGCACAAACCACTCGATGGGCGATTAATGAAATCCTGAGAACAGGAAGAACCGTAGTGGATGTCCATGTGGACTTAAGGCTCAGAGTACCAATCGGGGCCGGTTTCGGGACTAGTGCAGCAGGCACTTTAGCAAGCTGCTTAGCCTTGGTGGACGCACTTAATGTTCCAATGACGCTGAACGATTTGGGACGGATTACACATATCGCGGAAGTTGTAAACAAGACGGGTCTGGGAACCGCGTCGGCGATGTTAACCGGCGGGTTTGTTCTAGTTACAGAACCCGGCGCTCCGGGCATCGGTTCAGTGGATCGGTTGTTGTACCCCAAAGATCATGTGGTGGTCTGTGCTTACTTAGGACCTATCGAAACCCGCGAAGTCCTTTCTCGGTCGGATTTGGCTAACAGGGTTAATCCTGCGGCGCGCAGAGCCATGGCCCGTATCCGCCGGAAACCTGAATTGCATACGTTTCTGGGTGAGGCACGGCAATTCGGTGAAACGGTTGGTTTCCAATCTCCCAATATTGCGCGTCTGATTGAAGCAACGGTCTCGGCTGGGGCTGTTGGCGCAGCACAGAATATGATCGGCGAAGCAGTCCACGGAGTGATTCGCAGCGACAAGGCTAACCGGGCACTCATCAAACTTCGAAAAGAATTCCCATCAGCTACGATATTCGTCAGCAACCTAGCTACAAGGGGCGTTCACCTCGTAGAACGCGCCAATCCAAAGCACTAAATGCACTCTTCCACCAGCTCCGAGAGCGTTGCATTGCGATGGTGCGGCAGATAAGCCAAAAACATAAGCAAGCTGGGACAAAGCCCAAGAAGAGATACCGCGTCGTCGCTATGGGCGGTACCTTTGATGTGCTGCACAGAGGTCACAGGCGGCTCCTAAAGCAAGCCTTCACCGTTGGGCGCAGGGTTATGATCGGAATCACTAGCGATGAGTTTGCAAGGACACTGCACAAGCCTCACAGATTCGACGCGTACGCGAAAAGGAAGAGGGATGTTGAGCGCCTACTCTCGCGGTGGGGCGTCTTGTCGAGAGCGGAAATTGTTCCGTTAAAGGATCGTTATGGACCGACGGTTCGCGAATCAAAAATCCAAGCGCTTGTTGTGAGTCGGCGTACGCTCCAAACAGCGTATGAGATAAATGCTAGAAGGAAAGCCCACGGCCTAAAACCACTAATCATCGATCCGATCGATCTGATTATGGCGGAGGACAGACGCCCTATATCATCGACGCGAATTCGTCGTGGGCGTATAGACCGCGAGGGCCGTCTGCTCCAATAACCCCCAGATTATTCAAAACTCTTTGAACGGATGGGGCAGTTCAGAAAACTCACTGCCGCAGAAACCCTGCCTAGAACTTCATATAATACACGCTTTGGTGGGCAAAAAGTCCCTCTACACATACGCCCATAGCTTGTAGGCAGATGACTGTTTGCAGATTCGAGTGCAAGTACAGACTGGTTTAGGGGCAAATTCGGCGGGGATCCACGGTTCTAACGAGAAGAGTTCCTCCTGGAGCCCGCACTTTAGGCAGAAAACGCCCTCCATCGTCCAGGCGAAGTTGTCGCTCCCGCAAGTGCATATAGGTTCGGCGTACTCGAAGTCAGCGCTCGAAAGGCGACGGCTATGGGCAATCAGTTGAAGATTCGAATATCGGCGTCTCTTCCATTCCAAGTAACAAGATTTGTTTCCGCAAAGTTTCCGAGGCCTTCCGAAGATATACTGCATCTGCTGGCCACAAATGATGCAGCGGCTGGTTTGCTCCAAGACTCTTGACTCCAGTCTTTTCGTCAGTCACCCTTGCTAAGCGACTTCTTCAAGCTTACTCCCGCCCGACGTAATATTCCTTGCCCGCTTTTCCTAGCAGCTAACTCTCACCCCTAAATCCCTTAGAGGTATTCAGTAGGCACAGTGGGGAATGAAAGGTACCATTCTCGTGCACCGGCTGGCCAACCGGCCGTCTGGCTTCCCAGGCGGGCCTTCTCAGCCTCTTTCGCCATTTTCCACTGAGGACCTTTTCAGCCGCCGCGCATCATTTTGTCTCTTTTTCCTAAGTTTCTCAGTATTTTCCTTTTTTCAATTTCCCTTCGTTCAGATTCCGTCCCAATTTCCAAAGGAATTTGAACCCGAATTTACGTTACCTTGGATTTATCGCAACTAAATCAAGTGACAGAGATATTCGCCGCTATGTGGCAACTCTACATCCTTCGATTTATTGGAGAGTAACGTGACGAAGAACCCCTTCGATAATTGGATGAATAGTGTGAATCGAGTGAGCCGCGGTCAAAAAATCTGAGCCACACCGCATTTTTCACTTGAGCGAACGCGTACGGTGCATCGCGATCTCTGCGAAGGTTTGAAGCACGAATTGTGACAAAGGGAACTTGCAATTCCATATGAGTGCTGTGTTGCAGGAGTGCCTCTGAGCGGCGGTAACCCTTTCTCGGTGTGATTTCTCTTCATCAAGAAGAGCCTGATAATTCGCACGGAATCTATACTGGTCCCTCATTTTCGAATGGGATGAACAACAGGTCATAATTCGCAATTATGTTAACTTGATTCAGAGATGTGTTTGCATTATACCCCTTCTTTCGTTGCTGCCTCGCGGCTTGGTTCCTCCGACCTCTCCTGGAGTTGCTCGGAGCCTTTTGTGTTTTACAAAGTATTAGTGGATTTGAACGCCAATTAGGATGGGGCTATCATTCCGTTTTAGTCCCCGCGTTACTTCTCTTCGATCACGGATCTACTCGTTGATTGGCCTGGGAAAGTTGGTTCTTCATTGGTCTCGTCGGCATGTTTCTCATGTTAGGGGTTTAGCTCTCTTGTTATGCAAGTTGACGCCACTCTGTATCGCGTTGGGGGTGAACGGTTTGATACTTTGTTCATCATCTACGGCGCTGTTTCTCTTTATTCCGTACTTTAGGGTAGTTTGTGAAAAGGTGTCTTGCTAAAATGAACAGAACGAAAATCCGTTTCGAAGGATCGTAGACGCGGATTTTCCCCTAATTCTTATGCCATGTAGAATTCAGCTCTTGTCAAAGCTATTTGGTGCGCAATCCTGATTCTTTACCGCAAGGATCTGCCAATTCTGAGAGGGTTCAGAGATTGGTTAGGGCGACGAGAAATTCCCCTCACCCGATATGTATCAGAATTGAACTGTTTGAGCGAATTCCACAGACCAATCATCCTGCTTCTGCCGCGCTTTGTGTTCTGAACTGCTTTCTTCTCCGGGGGACGTTGCCACTTTGATTTCCTATGGCCAACCGCTTAAGACAATTTGATCTTCTCGAGCGTCCAAGGATCGGAAGAATCGCTAGGGAGGATTACTATGCTGAACGGCAAAAGCGTTGGGTATGGATCTTCCCCAAGATCGATAAGCATTCTACATTAAACCAGATTGTTGACCTCGACAGTTTCTGCACCATACTTTTCCCTCACAGCATCAAAAAGCAAGGAGTGGCAAAAGCGATAATTCAGATCCTAGTTGAAGAGAAACGCGCGATGTACCTGAGAGATTTGCACCATAAAGTATTGGAACGAATCAAGGTCAGCGCTCAGACCCTTAGTGACACCTACAAGGCGATGCTCAGAAGCGGTCTCCTTGAGAAGAAATATAGGAATGAACCGACAAAACTCAGTGTTCAATTCGCAAATCGACTAAGGGATCTTGCCTCATACTGGGATAATTACTTGGTCGCGAAACAAGCGAACTAGGCTCTCCAGTTTTCTGGAGGGTCTCATGATGCTCCAATTTTTTGGATTAGGCTGTGTACCTCGTGTCTCCCTTGCTCGGTTGAGGGGGTCCGACTTGTGGCTGCGGAATCGGCGGTAAGGGCGGTGGAATATTCAGGCTTCTCGAAATCAAAATTGCGTCTGCAATTGCTGCGTTTGAGACTGCTTGTACTAGTTGAACGGGAGGCGGTTTCTGCGCCTTATGATCCTCAATGATCTTCTTCGTGTCCTCGCTCTCACCAGTAATTCTCGCTTTTCCCTTGATGCTAATTTGTGCAATTGAAGGGGTGAAACTTATTGTGAAAAGGAAGGGAGCATCAAGTCCGCCATCCGGACGTTGGTCGATGTCCAGCATGTTTATGTTGACCCCAATCTGGACCTGGGTAGGCATTGGTCTATCGATCTCCCAGAAACGTTCTGCCGACATACTCGTCACAAAAACGGTAACATGTATCAAGGTTCGAGCACGACAAATTTCATCCGGACTGTCATTTCCTCTTTAAACATTGTCACCGGAAGGCCGTAGAACGTGTCACACACGCTGTCAAAATTGACTGGTTGATGCCTGTAACTACTATACGTACTTTCCGTCAGAAAATGAATCCGAATTTGAACCCGAAGTGGTAGCAAGTGAAAGAAGCCGTAGCAAGTTTCGTCGTAACGAAAAAAAGAATGCAGAACGGGCGAATTTACGAGTCGCCGCGAATTTACCTGCCCACGAAGCTGACAACGGACTCGAACTTTCCGTTCGCGAAAGGTTCATTGAAGCTGTACGTGAGAGTCGCCGGTAAGAGGCTAGTACTCGAACGGGCGCCTACTGCAATTCTAAGGCGGTTTGGGCGATTTCCCATTCGTCATCGCCGCGCCAAGTTGCGCAAGCGTTGACACTACACTGAAAAGTGCAGGCGGAAAGTGAAGTTCGGCATCGGTTCCGCCCGAATTATTGAAATTCTGCCGATCTGTGAAATGTCCGCGACATGCGTGCCACCGCAAGGAATCGGGGCACACCCAGTTATCGTCACAGTCCTGATCTCATCGAGTTCAGGAAGTCTTTCAAAATTCGGCGCTGCTCGAAGAAGCGCTCTTCCTTGCTCTACTGTTAAGTAATCTATTTTCACATCTCCTCCCTGCGAAACCATCCTATTTGCGTGAGTCTCAACTCGACGCAGTACGTCTTCGTTGGGGACATTTCCGGCGTAACCAACGTAACAGGGTTCGTCCAGCCAAGAGTCTGTAGTTTCAACTCGTCTCGAGGTTTCTAATGCCAAGCAGTGGTCGAGCAAGTGAGCTGCGGTATGCCTCCGCATAACCAACTGCCTGAACGGCCAGTCTATCACGCATGTCGCTGGACCAATCAGGGGCTCTCCGCTAATGATCTTCGCCCAATGGATAACGACACCCTGGTAGTAAAGTGCCTTCTTTACGTTAAGTTCAAAATTGGTGGAGCATATGTTGCCCCGGTCGGATGGCTGTCCGCCTCCTTTCGGGTGAAAAATTGTCCGGTCAAGAATGAGATACACATGGGTGCCTTTTTCAGGGACGATCTTGATGATCTGAGCCTCGTCATGACTCTTATCCATCTCCCTCAAGTAGGTGAGGTCGGTCCTCTTGAGTCCCGACGCTATATCCTTAAGGTTCAAGTTGGGCGCCCAAACTGGTAACGTGCTTCGGTCATGAGACTTTTAAGGAAACGTTAGGTATAGGCCGACGTTGATAGGCCGTGAATTCGAAACAGGTCGTTGCGGCGCTTTCCGTGGTCCTCTTGCTAATCATTCTGATATACCCTGCCGTCTCAACTGGCAATATTGCAGTATCTATAGGTGGGCTGAAGATCGATAATGCAGATCATGTCTACGTTACAATTTACGGAGTATGGGTTCACGAGAGGGGCCAGTCAAGTTCGACCGGATGGAAGTCAGTGTCCAACCAATCACAAACCGTAGACTTAATCTCCCTTGAGAATTCGACAAAGCCGCTAGTCACAAGTAAGGTTTCTGTAGCACGTTATGATTCTGTCCGCCTCAGTCTATCGAACGTTACCTGGGTGTTCAACAAGACAACTACCAACTTGTTAACCGCTTCGTCTAATTTGGATGCGAATATCGAATTCACACTGGTGGCCGGCAAACCGCTAACCATCACCATCCTTCTGGGGGGTCAGCAAGAAGTGATTGGGACTTCGAAGTTTTTCCAGACCACCATGAACGTAACGGTAACCGAAGTCTCTTAATGCTGACAATGCCAACTCAAAAATAGTGAGCGTACGGCTAGAGTGTGGGGATTAAACATTGGCAGTCGCTGGAAGAGATCAAATCACCAAACTGATCTCAGCTTACAAATGCATACATCCATTTGATTACGCACTTCTGGACGGTGATGGCTACGTCCTTACTGTGCGGGATGAAACGACTCTCCATTATCTTGAGCATCGAAACGTCGTATCATACGAAGTAGTGTTCACACCTCCAAACTATGTTTCACATCTGACCGCGAAAAGTAAGTATGGGAGAATGGGCCTCTCTTTCCTGAACGCTGCCAAAGTCCACAGCGGCTTTGTGGGGCGGCTTGCGTTGGAACTTGTCAACTTGAACAACACGCGGCAGACTATAACCATCAAACGCGGTGACCCCTTGATGCATATCGAATACATTTCAAGGGAAGGCGAACCGTCTCCCTATCGCGGCGACTACATGTTCCAATACATGAGTGACGATGAAATTGCGTTATATTCAGGGATACTGAAGGAACATTTCAAGGGGATTTTTGATTCCGCTGAACTAGAAAAGATGGCGAAGGAAAGAATTCGAGGCTGAAAACTACCATCGCCCTAACTTGATGCTCTTCCTCTTCGCTCTATACGACAACTGCGCAATAATGGCGAGAACTACTGCCAAGACAATTAAACCAGCCATAGCCCATTCCTTCTGGCCAGTGCCCACGTCCAGAAGCAGATTATCCCCTTGGGCTCGTGCTATCCCTTGAACAGTAATTTCAGCCTCGTACCCATAACGAGCGAAAAAGGTCGTGGTCACATTCAACCTTTCAACGCCGATTGAGATGTCGAGAAGTTGAGGAGGAGCATACCGCCATGTTGTCGTGTTATTGTTCAATGTATACGTACGTGTCCAATCTTCAACGGGGACGGTTAGAGCCCTGAAATCGAAAACCGTAAAATTCCCCAGATAGTTCATCGCCACCGGTCCGCTAACGCTTGTACTGTTAACAAAAAAATTTACGCCAGTAATTGTTGAGTTTCGTCGACCCACGAATCGGCTGGCGTTTGAGTAGAATGCTGCAACGGGCCTGAGGTATTGCTCTCCTACAGTATTGTAGCTGAGATTGCCAGCGCGAAGGTTTGAAGAGATGTCGAAATTCTTCCATGTCATATTAGCCGATAGTAAGTCCCCATTTCGCACTGAAACACCTGAGACTGTCATTGTTGCGCTAACGTTCAGCCACTGCTCAGCCGAGTCAAGGTTCAACATCAAGCCGGCTGGGGCGGCACCAGGATACGCGTCCGTCAAAGCTTTTGTGAAGGCAGATGATAGGTCGTCGTTCGAGGCCATGCTCAACATGTTTGACTGGACCGGTAGCTGCGTTATATTCTGCTGAAGTGAAAGTAAGAGCCTTGCCTGCACTTGCTGGTTCTGGATGGTTATCGTAACATCAGACGCATAGGCTGGGACAAGGAATAGGGAAGCCATTATTACGAATAAAATTAAGATTGCCGCGGCCCGCAATATTCAGCACTGCTCGTCATTGTTATGTTGTAGCGCAATCACAAGGCGCTTACTATTTAAAGTTCAAACAGAGGCATCAGTGGTGGGCCATGAAATCCTTTCCGAGCAGTTCTCGTGCTACAATTATCTTCATTATTTCCGTAGATCCTTCTGCCAGCATATATGAGCGGACGCCGCGTAGGCCCATCTCGATCGGGCAATCTAACGTGTAGCCGAAGGCCCCATACCATTGTAGCACGTCATTTATCGTTTCGAATGCAACCACTGGTGCCAACATTTTTGCTTCCGCAATTGTCCTGCTGACTTCAAATCGATCGATTGCTTGATTCCGTTGCTCCTGTTCGTACATCCAAAGTGCCTTGTAAGCAAGTAACCGTACTGCGTCAACCCGTGCGTAATCTTCTGCAAGTTTGAATTGCACACCCTCGTATCGGCCGATTGGTTGGGTAAACGCTTTGCGTTGCTTTATGTACTCAACGCCTGCTTCGAGCGATGCTTGGGCTGCTCCCATGCAGACCACGGCTATTATTGCACGAGCATAATCAAACCCTTCCATTGCGTAGTAGAATCCCTTGTTCTCTTCGCCTAGCATATACTCAGCAGGGACGTGAACATCCTTCATTAGGAAGCCTCCAGCTGACATGCCTCTCCTTCCCATTTCCTCCAAGTAGCTCGGCGTGAGACCTTTTGTGTTATTGAACGGCACATAGAAGAACGACATTCCCCTAGTTCCCTTTGCGGGATCCGTTTTAGCCAGTACCAGGTATCCACTCTTGTCCGGCATCTGCTCTGCAGCCTCGCGAATGCCGCTAATGTACATCTTCTCACCGTTCAAAACGTACTCGTTACCCACTCGCTTCGCGGTCGTAGTCATGTTGGCTAAGTCTGACCCCACTCCTGCTTCAGTTGTGGCGATGCCGAGAAAACCTCGTCCTGCAGCAATCCTCGGTAGCCTTTCTTTCTTCAAACTTGCTGAACCGTACTTTGTTAAGACGTGGCTCCAAGAAACGGGGACCAAGTACAACACGGCTGTCGCGCAACTTAGGTCAGCGCGGCCTATCTCTTCCCCTGCGATACCTGCTGAAACAGCATCCGCATCGGAACCACCGTACTCACGAGGAATCGAGAGCCCAAACAGACCCATCTTACCAAGCCCTTGAATTATCGAATCTGGCATGTGGGCGTTACGTTCCATCTCTCTGGAGTGTGGCGCAATTTCTCTACGACAAAATTCCCTGACGGTTTTCCGGAATAACTCGTGCTCCGGGCTGAAGTTAAAATCCACCGCATGTACCTCTGTTTTACAGGGAGCGGCTAGGAGGAATATGGAGCCTTAGTTCATAGAATAGCGAGATTAGTGTCGGTGGTTCTTGTGAGGTAAAGAAAATTGTACCAGGTAAGTGTCCTTCTGGCCGCAAGAAATAGGGCTAGTTTTTTAGCGAACTTTTGTTCCAGCTGGAACATCAGCCTCCACCGTCGCCCAAATTGGTTTACCTTGCAAATCTGCTGCTAGTAACATGGCTTCGGATTTTATGCCAGCTATAGTTTTTGGCTCCATGTTGGTTAGAACGATGACTTGCTTTCCGATGAAGCTGCTTGGTTCGTAGAACTCGGCTCCGCCTGCAATTGCCTGTGCAACGATGCCCCCTATGTCCACCTGCACTTTCAGAATTTTCTTCATCCCGGGGATTCTTTCCGCGGCAGTAATCTTTCCGACTTTCAAGACTAGTTTCTCGAAGTCTTCGAATGATACGCTCATATGTCTAGGCCTTTGTGAAGCTTTGATATCTCTATTTGTCTCTGAATGTACGTATTAATTCTTCAGCAACGATGGTGCTCTCCAATCGTTGGGATTCCAATGTCTGGGCACCAACATGCGATGTGCAAACGACATTGGGTAGCAGGACTAATTCCTTTTCCCACCCATCACCCGGAGGCTCCTTGTGAAACACATCTAATCCGGCACCTCCAAGATTTCCTGATTTAAGTGCTGCAAGCAGAGATTGCCCTTCAACAATATCTGCTCGGGAAGTGTTGATCAGTATGGATCCCTTCTTCATGCTGCTAATTGCGTTTTGGCCAATTAGATGATGCGTCGATGGTAGGTAGGGGACGTGGATGGAGACAATGTCGGATTCTGAGAGGAGCTCTGACAGTTGACTGACCGCGCGAAAACCCACTTGACGCGCTTTCTCGGTAACGTCGATCACATCGTAACCAATCGCCTTGGCGCCGAACCCTTCCACCGCAATCCGGGCCACTTCTAGGCCTATCCGGCCGGCTGCGCCGACCACTCCGACCGTTTGCGATTTCAACTCGGAGCCGATCAACTCCCCTTTAGCCCACCGCCCTTCTTTCATCGCTCGGTCGGCAAATGATATCTTGCGAAGCACCGCCAGCATAAGAGCAATTGCCAATTCCGCCACGCTCGTTGTAGGTGCTGTCGGTGTCGAAATCACTTGGATCGATTTCTTTTTGGCCGTCTCCAGGTCGATATTATCCAATCCCACTCCGGAGCGCGCAACCGCTCTCAGCTTAATACCGGCATCGAGAACTGTACTCGTAATCTTAGTTCGGCCGCGAACAATCACAGCGTCAAATTCGCCTATTTTCTTCTCCAATTGATCAGGCGTCAGGTTAGGGACCTCCTCAACAGTAAAACCGGCCTTCTTCAGCATGGCAAGACCGTCTTGAGCAATGGGGTCGCAGACGAGTACTTTTGGCATCTGAAATCGAAAGGGATTCATGTTGAACACTAATATGAGCTTCTATGAAAGGCGCCAAAAGTCCCTATACCTCTCTATATGGCAAACGCGGTGGTAATTAGGTCAACCCGAGACGGATCTCAACGATGAATTAATCAATCGGATTTCACCCTTACCCTATGGCCCATGTTATCCGAAACCGACGGATTAATCGCTAAAATTCTGAAACTAAAGACCATTGGCGTTGTTGGCTTATCGAAAGACCCATCGAGGCCAAGCAACGATGTTGCCAGCTACTTGAAGTCTCATGGTTACAGGATTGTGCCCGTCAATCCTATGGTGGACGAGGTTCTTGGCGAACGATCATACAAGTCGTTACTCGACCTTCCGGAACAACTGAAACACGAGATTGATGTTGTCGACATATTCAGGCGCACCGATGATGTGCCACCGATAGTAGATGAAGCGATTCAGCTGCACAAGAGCTTTGGCAGACCAAAAGCCATGTGGATGCAGCTGGGGATTGTGAACGAGGAGGCCGCCTCAAAGGCGAAAGAAGCGGGCCTGAGTGTGGTCATGGATCGCTGTATGAAGATCGAGCACGTACGGCTCGCTGAATTGCTCTCCTAAGTCGATTCGGTTGCACCTGTTCCCTACTTGACATGGTTCTTGACGCACGCCGCTTGTTACCCAAAGATCCAAGAAGTTCTGTGAGGTAGGCGTCGGAGCGAAATGCCGTTACCCGAGCAGTTTTGTGAATCAAAAATCGGTTTCAGGTAATTTGAAGGGAACTTTTTATTCAATGCCATGGGATGAATCTGTTGATTGCAGATGAAGCCTTCAATGCGGCCTTTCTTACGGAAGGGAAAAGGAATCCTACTAGCTTATGACCAAGGTCTGGAGCACGGGCCATCAAAAGACTTCAACGAGAAAAGTGTCGATCCCGCTTACATTCTAGAGATTGCTGAGAAAGGGAAGTTCACAGGCCTCATATTCCAAAAAGGGGTCGCTGAGAAGTATTACGATGGAAAGGTACCCCTCGTTATCAAGGTCAACGGCAAAACAAGTCTACCGAAAGGAGAACCTATAGCGAGTCAGATCTGCAGTGTCAAGCAGGCAAGAGCTCTAGGCGCCAAAGCCGTAGGGTACACAATTTACTTGGGAAGCGCCCACGAGAATCTCATGCTAAGTGAGTTTGGAAGGATTCAACAGGAGGCGCACGAATTGGGCCTAGCTGCAATTGCATGGATCTACCCGAGGGGCGAAGCAGTGACTAACGACACAGCACCTGAGATCGTAGCATATGCGGCAAGAGCTGGCCTAGAAGTCGGCGCTGACGCCGTGAAGATCAAATACACAGGTAATTCCGATGCCTTCAGGTGGGCCGTGAGATCGGCTGGCGCGGCAAGAGTCTTCATGTCGGGAGGGCCAAAAGCTCCAACTGATGAAGCCTTTTTGACGCAAGTCAAGGGTGCTATTGATGCAGGCGCCTCCGGTCTGGCGGTCGGGAGAAATGTCTGGCAACACGAACGCCCTCTAGAAATGGCGGCAGCATTAAGAGAGATAATACTTAACGGCCAAAGCGTCGAGACAGCACTTGGGAAACTTGCCCGGTAGCCACGCGATGCCCCGAACGAGCATTGGTGAAGTACTGCATAGTGAGGACCGAAGCCTTCGCAAACTTGTCCTTCTTCTTGCTGAGCTCAGCCTGTCAATTGCCACACAAATCCCAAAGAGCTTAGGCGGAACCGATCAATACAATGTATACGGCGAGAAACAAGCAGAAATCGACGTCCGGACAAACGACCTAATTACGAAGAAGCTGGCCAAAAGCCACTTAGTGAAGCAGGTCGCATCCGAAGAGATCCCGCAACCACTAAGTTTCAAACAGGGCGAGTTTTCCGTAACGCTGGATCCACTCGACGGTTCCTCGAACATTATAAGCAACAACCTGATGGGAACTATCGTCGGAGTTTATCGCGAGACTAGTCTGCCAGCGAAGGGCAGAGATCAAATCGCGGCAATGTACTTCCTTTATGGACCATACACGCAGGCAGTCGTCGCACTCAAAGACGGTGTCTACATCTTCGCGCCTTCCGGAAAAGCGTCCGTATCCAAGCGATACTTTTCTAACGGAAAACCCCATACACTTCCGGAGAAGGGAAGCGTCTACGGAATCGGAGGCCTAAAGCAAAAATGGACGCCCAAAGTTCAGGAATTCGTTCAATCGCTCGAAAAGAGGGCGCTGAAACTCCGGTACGGCGGGTCATTCGTGGGTGATTTCAATCAGGTACTCTACTACGGCGGAGTCTTTGCTTATCCTGAACTCGTCGACACACCTAACGGCAAACTAAGGCTGCAGTTCGAATCGAATCCAGTTGCTTTCATAACTGAAAAGGCTGGCGGCAAAGGAAGCACTGGCACAGCATCTATCCTTGATGTTGAACCAACAAGCAATGACCAAAGAGTTCCAACATACGTAGGTAATCGTGATCTAATTAACGAATTCGAACAGTCAATGAAAACGTAGAGATTAATCGCTCTCTCCCGACTAGACTTGAACCAAGTGAATAATGTGCCTCATCAGGCCATTATCCAACGATGCCGCTGCAATACTCTCGAGCTCTTCATATTGTACCACCCTCTCCAGGTTGACTCCCAAAGTTTCTTACATGTGCCCTGCCATTAGGCAAGTGACATAGCATGGCAACTCAGATCGAACCTTTCTTGCTGGTCAACTTCAAGACCTATCTTGAGGCGACCGGGAAGAAAGCGATTGAACTCGCGCTCAAATTGGAAAAAGTCGGAGCAGAGACGGGCGTTAAAGTGGGGGTGGCCCCTCAATTTTGTGACATCGAGCAGGTTGCAGCCAATGTTGAGATGCCTGTCTTCGCCCAGCACATAGACCCAATATCACCCGGTGCTTTCACTGGCCACGTACTCGCAGAGTCTGTTAGTGCGGCAGGGGCGTCAGGAACGCTCATCAATCATTCTGAAAGAAACTTGAAACTTCCAGAAATCGAGAAATCAATTGAACACGCTCGAGATGTTGGGTTGGCAACGGTGGTTTGCGCTGGAACTGCTAGGTTGGGTGCTGCAGTCGCGCTTTTGGAACCGGATATGGTGGCCATCGAGCCACCCGAACTGATTGGATCAGGACGTGCTGTTTCAAAAGAGAGACCTGAGATTATCATCGAATCCGTCAGGAGAATCCGCACCGTGAATGGCCAAGTCAAGATCTTGTGCGGTGCTGGAATAACGACGGGGGAAGATGTTCACGCGGCGTTGAAGCTTGGGACACAGGGAGTTCTAGTTGCAAGTGGCATAGTTAAGGCACCTGCACCAGAACGTGTGTTGCGAGAATTCTGCGAGGCCGTTCAGAAGTACTCTTAGAGGTTGACTCCCAAGGGTGTTTGATCCCTGACTAGCATTCATAGCTAGCATTTATAACGGGTACCGCACTCTTTCGCGCAAAAACAGATTCGTGGAGCCGGATGAACGACTTCCAAACACTGCTAGATGAAAAGCGGGCTTTCGTCAATAAGCGACTCGACGAACTGCTCTCAACTGGTTTTGAGCAAAGCGAAGCAAACGAGCTTGTGAAGTATACCTTTAGAACCGGCGGCAAAAGGCTCCGACCAATATTGGTCTTATTGGCTTCCGAGAGTGTCGGCGGAAAGATGGAACATGCCCTCGACGCCGCTGTCGCGATGGAATTTCTCCATGCGGCATCGTTGATTTTTGATGACCTTATCGATAAACACAGGCTGCGGCGGAGTCTTCCCACGACCCAGCATGCCTACGCTGATGATAAGGCGATTAGCTCTGGGCTCTTTCTCGCATCCAAAGGCGTTCAAATTCTCTCTGAGTACAAGGAACCAAGGATTACCCGGCTCGTGGGTTGGGGACTTGTTGACCTTAGCAAGGGAGAAATCTTAGATACTCTAACGGAGCTTGCAATTGACATCGACCATTACCTAAACATCGCTGACCTCAAGACAGGTTCACTATTCAGCGCTGCTGCTGGGATTGGCGGAGTTCTTGGTGGTGCGAATGCGGACGAGGTTAACTGCTTGTATAATTACGGTAGAGCTGTGGGAATAGCCTTCCAGATCAAAGATGACATTCTCGACCAATCGGGCGATCCGGAGAGGCAAGAGCGCGTAAATCTAGTAGTCATGCACTATCTGGACGAAGCGACGAAGCGTGAACGAGTAAGCAACCTTCTAGAGGACAAGGAGTCCGACAAGGTTGCGATTGCGGCACTGTACGAAAAGGCTATGCAATTTGCCCTAAACAAATCACGTGAACAGGTCGATAAGGCAAAGAAGGAATTAAGGGGACTTCGCGATCCGGGCAAGAGTAAGCAACTGGAAGATTTCGCTGATTACTCGCTTGAGAGATCTTTCTAACCTTTGCTTATGCTTCGGTCAGGTAGTCGGTTCCGCATGAACTGCATTTCCATTTCCACAAAACTTTGCCTTCCTTGAAGACCAATTCAGACTGTGCGGGAACCTGTTTCATGCATTTGGCACACCAGAAATGCGTAGTTCCTGCAGAATGCCAAGCCATTTTCCCATTCCTTCGTGTCGTTGTGTTTCAGACAGGTCTCTGGTGGTCGAAGATTGGAGACGGCGAGTAATAATTCTGGTTGCTTAAGAAAATACCTACGCTGAAATCAGTTGCGCGAGCGCGATTCTGCGCAGAGTATTAGCATTATTTATATTCGGTTGGTTTAGTCAGGAACCCGTTTACCTCTCGTGCTTGTGCTAACAATGGCGTTAAACCCCTGGCTGGCAATTATCATATGGGCCGTCCTCATCCTTCTCCTCACTGGCCCCTTGTTGACATTGCCAATGTTTTGGTCCCGTCGAAAGCCTGACCCTTTCCGGGATATGCCGTTCGAATCAGGGCAGGTTCCGCAAGGTGAGGCGAGAACTCGATTGGTCATGCAGTACTATCCATACTTGCTAATGTTCGTTGTTTTTGACGTCGTCGGGATGTTCCTGTTTGCATGGGGAATGAGCTACAGGGTGATCCCTCTCAATGCTTCGTTTCTCGTGCTACTCTTTCTGTTTCTGCTAGCGGCGCCCTTAGGCTATTCGCTCCGCCTGGCTCTTCACAGGGAGAATTGGTAACTTGGTAAATTTCCCTACTACACCTGCCGACCTTATCCCCTTCATTATCGCCGTAATCACATCGCATACCTTCATCACAATCGTCTTCTTTCCAGGCTTCATACACCTGATGTTAGTTGTCATGTTCCTGACCTGGTATGAACGAAAAGTCTTGGCGAGAATTCAACTCAGGATCGGCCCTCTATACGCCGGCGGGCCAGGAGGAATACTGCAGCCGATTGCAGACGGAGTGAAGTTGATCTTCAAGGAAGTCATGATCCCGTACAAAGCGAACAAGCCTCTTTTCATTTGGATGCCACTCGCGTTGGTCTTCTCTGCCGCGGTACCGTTCGCAGTGATCCCCTTTGGGCAACATTGGGTAATCGCGAACTTGGATGTAGGATTGGTGTTTGTCTTCGCGATGACCTCGCTATTTCCTAGTATGATTCTGATTTTTGCGTGGGCGAGCAATAGCAAGTACCCATTCTTGGGCGGCTTGCGTTCACTATTTCAACAAGTCGCCTATGAGATTCCGATGTGGATCTCTGCCCTTAGCGTTGTCATGTTAGCAGGTTCACTTAGCTTGGTTGACATAGTCAACGCTCAACAGAAAATCTGGTTCGTCGTTCCCGCGTTTCTATCCTTCGTCGTTTTCTTCATAGCTGCCATGGCTGAGCTCGAAAGGTTACCATTCGATCTGCCGGAAGCGGAGCCTGAACTCGTAGCCGGGTGGTACACAGAATCGAGCGGAGCAATTTTCATGGTGTTATTCTTGGCGCTCTACATGAAACTGTATTTGATGTCTTCTCTCATCACTGTCCTCTTTCTTGGTGGTTGGTGGGGGCCTGCGTTCCTTCCCCAACCGGTCTGGTTCATATTGAAGACCTTACTCGTTGCAACCTTCATAATCATACCACGTGGAGTCTACCCGAGGATTAGGGTTGACATGCTCATCAGAATTGGGTGGACGCGGTTGCTCATCATCGCCATAGCTAACGTCTTCCTGACCGTCCTCATTCTAAACTCAGGAATACTGTCTACGTGGGGGCTTTGAACTAGTGGACTTGGGCATTCCACCAGACGTTCCTTTCATCATACTTGCCACAGTAACCGTCGTTGCAGCGATTATGGCTCTTCAAGCAAAAGAGCTCATCTACGGAGCCATCTCACTCGCGATCAGTTTCATCGGGGTTGCAGGTTTCTTCGTTTTTCTGGACGCACCTTACCTCGCGATGCTTCAAATCGCGGTTTACGTTGGCGCCGTCGTGGTTCTAATTCTCTTTACAATCATGCTTGTACGACGCGAAGTTGCGGGAGAGACAGCAGAGCGTGAAGAAGGCGGTGAGGGGTCGATGGGCCTGTGGATCGCAGGTCTACTCGCGGTCTCAATCGCTGGCGTCGCGGCCCTAGCAGGTCCTAACCTCCCGGAAACTGCTCCACCGGCCAATTTGCCGGTTTCCGAATTGGGGCCTGTGCTTGCCATAAGCTACCCCGTTCCGCTCCTCATACTTGCATTACTCCTGTCCGCAGCACTTCTCGGAGCACTGGTCTTAGCAAAGTTGGAGGAGCAGTAAATGGTCGCCTTAACTAGTTACCTCATAGTCTCAGCTGCGCTACTCGGAATTGGTGTCTATGGGCTTAGCGTGAAGAAGAATGCGATGCGCCTCCTGTTCGCTATAGAAATCATCGTTAACGCAGCTAACCTGAACTTCGCAGCATTCACACGGTACATGAGTCCGCCCCAGGTATCCGGCCAGGTCATCGTATTCTATTCTATCGCAGCTGCCGCCATGGAGGCGGCGGTCGGTCTAGCCCTCATTCTCGTCGCTTTCAGACTTAACGGCAGCATAGACGTTAGGAAACTGAACAAACTGAAGGGATGAACCTCATTGTACATGCAGCTCCTCCAAATTCTTCTAGTCCCACTTCTTTTCGTTTTCATCACTTATGCAGCCGGCATTAGATGGGGAGCGAAAGCGGGTTGGCTCTCCTTCGCAGCGCTTGCCTACTCGACCTTCTTGACCCTTCTCGCGGGCTCGCAGGGTGGGGTTCAAGAATACTATAACTGGAGTCCCATCGGGCTATTCGGCTTCAACGCCGACGGATTGAGTGTCCCAATTCTCTTCACAATCGCACTACTGTGCACCTTGATGTCCATCTACTCAATGCCATACATGCAGCACATCATTGGCGACGATAAGAAACAGTTCGGCCTCTTCTACGCGCTCTTCACATTATATTCAGTGGGAATGATGGGAGCAGTACTGGCAACGAACCTCATAGAATTCTACCTGTTCTTCGAGCTTATGCTCATACCATCTTACTTCTTAATAGCGAAATGGGGGTACGGCGACAGGGATAGAATCTCCTTCATGTACTTCATGTGGACGCATATTGGCGCATTGTCTTTCCTGGCGGGAATCCTCTCTGTTGGGTATCTGAGCGGATTTCAATTCGACCTAGCAAAAATTGTAGCCTCAGCTATCCCAGCGAATCTTCGGATTTGGATTGTCAGTTTAATGGTTGTGGGACTCTTGGTCAAGATGGCTGCATTTGGGTTGCACATTTGGTTGCCCCACGCCCACGCAGAAGCTCCGACGCCTGTCAGCGCTCTCCTATCACCGGCAATGATTGGAATAGGCGGTTACGCGATCGTACGGCTTGTCATGACAATTCTGCCTACCGCATTCTTTGAAATCTCCACAGCTCTCGCAATCTGGGCTGTAGTTACGATGTTTTATGGCGGAGCCATGGCGCTGGTGCAAGACGACATTAAGCGACTGCTGGCCTATTCGAGTATAAGTCAAATGGGATACATTCTGCTCGGCATTTCATCGGTTCAAGCTCTGGGAGTATCGGGTAGCATGTTTCAATATGTCACCCATGGGCTTGGAAAGGGAATTCTCTTCATGGTGGCCGGCACGATAATCATGCAGGCTCATGGCCTGCGGAGCATTCGTAAAATGGGCGGGCTCGCCTCGAAGATGCCTATCACAACCACCGCTGCAATAATCGGTTTCCTCACGATAATGGGCATCCCGCCAACAACTGGCTTTATTTCTGAATTCTTAATTTTTGCGGGGAGCTTCAACGAAGCATTCGCGTTAAACTCGATGTTGCGGATTGGGCTTTCGTTCTTGGGTGTGGCCTCGACAGCGCTAACTGCAGGCTACTCACTTTGGGCTGTGAAGCGAATTTTCTTTGGCAAATTGCCTGATGAGTTGAGCAGTGTCACCGAGGCACCCTGGACCGTTACCGGGCCGCTTCTTGTACTCGCCGCAATCTCACTCGTCCTCGGCGTGTACCCAGACCTCGTTGAGAAACTGCTCTTACCTGTCGTGAAAATGGTCTTGGGAGGTTAGAACGTGTACGAAATTTTTGGTTGGCTGACTTGGATACTTCCATTCGTTGGCGCGCTCCTAACCCCAGTAATGGCACGTATCCACCCCAAGGTCAGAGACTTCAGTTCAGTCGCATTCGCATTGCTCGGGGCAATCTCGGCGGCACTTTTGATTCCCTCAGTCATGTCTGGGTCGGTGCAAGATGTTCAAATTAATTGGATAACGAGCTTGAACATCAAAGCAGGAGTCCTTCTTGATCCACTTAGCATAATCATAGCGAACGTTGTCGCGTGGGTTAGCTTTCTGATAATGGTCTACAGCCTCGCCTACATGAAAGGCGACGACGGCTTGACCCGATATTGGTTCTTCATGAACTTCTTCATAGGCAGCATGTTACTTCTCGTAATGTCCGACAACCTTCTTCAGCTCTTTTTCGGGTGGGAAGGGGTAGGGCTCTGCTCGTACGCCCTCATAGGACACTGGTACAAGGACCCACTTGACAAATGGGTGGGAACCATAGGGGACAAATCGCTGAAGGTACCGATGGCCTACTCACCAAGCCATGCAGGGATGAAGGCTCTTATTGTAACAAGAATCGGGGACATCGGCCTTCTGATTGCAATTTTCATGATCTATAGCTACTCGGGCACTTTGAACTTCGTCGCCCTATCCCAGAATGTCTCTTGGGCTCTACCACTAAGCCGAGTAGGCTTGCTGATTCCCGTGGCCCTGCTCTTCTTCTGGGGGCCAATCGGTAAGTCGGCGCAGTTCCCTCTTCATGAATGGCTTCCGGACGCGATGGCAGGCCCGACCTCGGTTTCGGCACTCATTCATGCGGCAACCATGGTCACGGCGGGTGTTTATTTGGCTGGAAGGGCGGGTCCAATGTTCTATAACTCAGTTTTGCAATACGGTCAGCCCACGTTCTTCTTTGAGGCAGTTGCCTGGGTTGGCGCCTTCACATGTTTCATGGCGGCAACTCAAGCAGTGGTATCAAAGGAATTGAAGAAGCTCCTCGCATACTCCACAATCTCCCAAATTGGCTACATGATGCTAGGGATTGGGGCGGGGGGCCTGGCATCAGAATTTGTTACAGGGCTAACCGCTGGAGTCTTCCATCTTATGACCCACGCGCTCTTCAAAGCCGCCGCATTTCTGGCAGCGGGAGCAATACTTCACGCCGTGGAATCAAGGTACATGTATGATATGGGCGGGCTACGCAAATCGATGAAAATCACCTTTGCTTCAATGGTAATTGCCTTGCTTGCACTTTCGGGAGTGCCCCCGCTGAGCGGATTCTGGAGCAAAGACGCAGTAATCGCAGTAACCGTCTTGACCGGGCAAATACCGCTAATGCTACTGGCGTGGGGTACCGTAGCGCTAACTTTCCTGTATAGCCTGAAAGTAATCGGGTTAGTCTTCATGGCGCCAAAGAGTGAGAATGTCAAAAAGCTGGAGGAAGAGGGGCATCAGATTCATGAGGCGCCGAAGTTAATGTGGGTCCCATACCTAATTCTAGCGCTTGCAACTGTTGCTATCGGTTTGGCTGGGCCTTTCGTGGAATCCGCATTTACCCACGCCCTAGCCCTAACGACGACTCCCTTGGCGGCTCCGGGCCCTCCGCTTAACCCTGCTGTTGAACAGACCGCCGCAATAACAGCAACCATCGGATCCCTAATCATGCTCGCCATAGGTGGGACGTTTGGTTACCTAATCTATATTTCAGGCCGGCTGAAGCCCTCAGCGATTGTGGGTGAGACGGGTTTCGGGCGCACGATCTATAACTTCCTCTGGAACCGTTGGTACATCAATCCGTTATACTACCGCGTGTTCGTTTACGGAACCATCTCAGTTGCAACAGCCGTGAAGAATACGATTGAGACCGGGTTCTTCGACAAGATCAGCGGCGCTGTGGCCCTGGCTTCCATCGACGTATCCAGAGGCGGACAGGGAATTGACCTAGGTTTCATTGACGGTTATATCAACGGAATTGCTTTGACGGGCCGAAAGTTCTCCTCCGCGCTGAGAAGACTCCAAACCGGAATACCGCAAGAGTATGTAGCAGTCTTCGCCCTCGGATTATTCGCGTTAGTTGTGGCGATCCTGTTCTTCTTAACATGAGGGCGAAAGCTTGTACTTACTCTCTCTACTAATCTTCATGCCCTTCATCGGCGCAATTGTCGTATATCTAGCTGGATATATGGGGGATAAAGTCTCCAAAGTCCTGACGATTCTGATTTCCGCTGCTACCATTGCATTGGTGCTATTCATCTTCATAACATTCGATTGGAGCAAGCCAGGATTCCAACTTGTTGAAACCTACGATTGGGCGCCGAGTTTCGGCCTGACGTACGTTGTGGGAATAGACGGCATCAGTCTACCCCTCTTGATAATCTCAACTCTCCTGACGACCTTGTCCGCTGCTGGGTCGTGGGAGCAGATCACTTCAAAGGTGAAAGAGTACAACGCATTACTCCTCCTCTTTGAAGGCGCAATAATCGGGGTGTTTACGTCCCTGAACCTTGTCGCCTTTTACGTATTCTGGGAACTTGTCCTAATCCCGATGTTCTTCTTCATCGGCGTGTGGGGCGGGCCACGCAAGAAGTATGCCGCAATGAAATTCCTCATAATGACACATGTGGGAAGCATTTTGCTACTCCTGAGCTTCATAGCACTCTATGTTGTTTCAACCCCCCACACTTTCAACTTCATGGATCTGATGAATCTGCATCTTCCTCTAGCTCTACAGATCCTGATTTCGCTTGGCTTTTTCATTGGGTTCGGTGTCAAGCTTCCGATAGTTCCGTTTCACACTTGGTTACCTGACGCCCACGTTGAGGCCCCTGCCCCAATTAGTGTCCTACTCGCAGGTTTGCTCCTGAAAATGGGCGCGTATGGTTTCATCCGGATGAACCTCTTCCTTATGCCCGAAGCCTCCAAGTTCCTCGCTCCAGTCTTCATTGGTTTCGGACTCCTCACGATGTTCTATGGGGCTATCGTAGCGCTGGTTCAGCAGGACTTCAAGCGAATGGTCGCTTTCACGAGCATAAACCACATGGGCTACATTCTCCTCGGAGCTTTCACGCTGACCACGCCGGGAATCAGCGGCGCTGTCTTCCAGATGTTCAACCATGCCTTGGCGATCGGGGCATTATTCCTGATGTCAGGAGTAATTCACGAACACATGGGAACACGTACAATCAAAGAATTGGGTGGCCTAGGAAGCGCCATGCCGAAGACGAGTTTTCTCCTTGTACTCGCTTCCCTATGTGCTATGGGCTTTCCGTTCTTTAGCAACTTCATCAGTGAATACACAATAATCTTGGCTGGCATTTCCGTTAACGCCTTTTACGCGATAGCAGTGCTTGTTCCAGGAATTACCGCAGGTTACTTTGTGTGGATGCTACGGCGGGTTCTGTTTGCGCCGCAAGCCAAGCCTATTGGATCTAGGGAGGCTCCGTACTATACTCTGATAACCCTGGCCGCATTTCTCGTTCCCTTGATAGTTCTTGGACTCTATCCGGCACTGCTGCTTAACGTAATTCTTCCCGCCATCCAGTCTATACCGCACTAAGCTACATTCTTTGCAATTGTTGAACGAAACGGTTAACGTCGATATCGGTGAGCGCTTTTGACGGAACTTCCAGGTTCTTGATAACTTCCTCGCTCACAGTTATCGTCGGGCCAAGCCACTTGGAACCGTATGCGTGAACTCTCAATGATTCCACCACTCCAGCGTAGAAGAGTTCGTCGGATGGCGGGGTGGGTGTATCTGATAGGGCGTCTCCACCGAACCGGATTATGAAAAGGAGACCCTCCACCTGGCTTGCGAGGCTGGAGTAATGGAGATACAGTTTCGCACTGAAGTGGACGCTGAAACGACCGGACTGTTCCCTCGCTCTGAAATCAAGGATTTCAGTGTAAGGTGGCTTTAGCTGGTAGGCCAGTTGGTCTGCAATTTCGCTTAGAGACTTTGTTAAGGCTGTAAGAGATTTACTTTCCAGCGCGTTCTTGAATTCCGTGACGCCCTTCATAGCGTCGAGGCCTAGATCCTCGAATAGATGATGAAGAACATCGCGAGACCGTATATCGCGATTGCTTCAATCAAGACGACGAACAATAATGTTCTGCCGAGCATTTCCGGTTTCTCTGCGATAGCGCCGATAGCTGCTGCGCTTGCGGTACCTAGGCCTATTCCTGCACCGCAGGATGCTAAGCCAGCAGCAATCCCCGCGCCGACTATGAATAGTCCGTTCTCGCTCGTGAGTGCTTGGTCAGGCTGTACGGGGCTTTGGGAGAAGGCTACGACTACCATCGCGGAGATCGCAATTACGCCCACTAGCATCAACAGGAAGCTCAAAATTAGTTGGCGTTTGGGCTTCACTACTGCTCAGCACCTATCGATTCCGGTAAGAACTTGCATCGCATTATAATCCTTTGCTTAACTCAACCAGTACGTAGAATCAACGATTCCAACACTCGGTCCGCGGGGACATTGTTTGCTTTGGCGTTTATTATGCTAAAGAAGTCATGCAGCTCGTAATTTTTGAGAAAGAGAAAGGCCAATGCTAGTCCAACGTTGAAAGGAGACCCGGCGAAAGCGTTTAGGCAGGTATTTGCATGGCTTCGATTCAGTGCGCGTTCAACGCCCACAGCAGCACCTTCCGTGATCCCCAGCCCCTGTGCGGAATGGGCGTATGGCGTCTTGTCAAGCACCCGGATCAGGTTCTGTGCATTCGTGGCTTCGCTAAGTTCGGCGTATGCATGGCCAAGTGCGTAGTTCACAGGTATCATCATATCTGAAGTGGATCTCGCATCGAGACCTATCAATCGAGCGCGAAAGGACAGGAGGATGTTTAGATGATCAATGGCTTCTCCCACCAATCCTCTCGCAGATTGGGCGTCCAATGGGTCGGGTAGATTTGATGCTGCCCACAACCTGCTGTAGTAATATTGGTCCACTGTTGCTACGGCGAGCATTCCTCCCCTTTCGCCTGTTAGCTTTGGGATTAGGAAGCGTTTGAGGCCTTCGTCATCCAGAGTTTCGATGACCCTGTTTGGGTTATGTGATTCGAGGAGTTCTTTGCACTTATCAAGTGTGAACTTGCCCGCGGGCACAATATGCCGAATTGCCTCTTCAGGGTCAATTTGATCAGCAATCGACTTGAGTATGTCCTTGACGCAAGTTAATTCATGTGAAGCCGCGAACAATTTGATTAGGCCGCGTGAGTCGTGAGGGGCATACGCCGTCAACCTATGGGTGATTTCGATGATGTTCTGAATTAGGTAAGACTCTATTGGGGTTAGGTCTGAGCTATGGGCACTCGTCACATTCCCGTGGGTAAGTATGTTAACGGTTTCGGAAAGAGACCCAGTTTCCATAAGCCGATCGATTTGGCTTGGACGTATGAGTTCAGCTTTGAAGGAACGGACGGCGGCCGCTAACTCGGCGTACCTTCCAGCTCCTGTCATGTCTACTTTTAGCTCGCTGGGGCGCGCTCATTCCCCGAAGAGTAGCTTTCCTGCTTCCATAAGGAGCTTCGACTCCAAAGCCTCAAAGCGTTCGTCAAAAGTGTTTACTATTCGCGTTTTACCGTCGTTGCTGGAAATGATCGCACCGCCCAGGGCTTCAATTGGCTCTTTTGACCATTCAATTGCGACTGGCTTTTGCATCCGTTTCGCGATCTCACGTTCAAGCTTGCCAGCATCAATTCGCTTCAGGTCAACGGCATTCAGGTGAACGGTGACGTTCTCAAGGCCGAGTTCACGAATCCCGATTTCAACGTAACCTGCTAAGTAAGGCAAGTACCTGCCCTCATCGTTCACAATCTCAGTAACGCGTTTCCTTGTCGACTCTAGGACCTCTGACAATACCTTACTTTTTTCCACTTGCTCCTCAAGTTTTAATCGATGCCGGACTTCACTCATCTCGCGCCGTCTGACCGCCTCCGCCTCCGCTTGCGCATTATGAATTATGTCGTCAGCTTCCCTCGACATGTGGGACTTGGCTTCCTCGAAGGCATGCTGCGTCTCGGTCTCTGCTTCCCTGACTACGCGCTCTGACCTTTCCTTGGCGGCTGTTAGAATATCCTCGGTGAACTTGCTGGTCTCGGACACGTGTCTAACCCTCCAAAACTAAAGTAACGAGTTTGTCGACGGCTGGGCTTTTCTTCGCCGAAGCTTTCGAAACGATCTGCCTTGTTTTCTGTCCAGCTTCTTTTTCATAAACCGCCGCCTCAAGTTTCCCATCCTGCTGTGCATGCTCAATAATGGCTGCAGCCTCCTTCCTAGCTGACTTCAAAATCTCCTCCCTCTCCAGCTTGATACGCATATCCAGCTCTTTGCGTATCTCCGTCGCCTTCGTATGGGCTTTCTGTAGCATTTCCGCCGCTTCTTTCTCGGCGTCAACTATTATTTTGATCGTCTCGATTCCTGACATCAATTATTCACGCGTTTCTGGAAGTCGCCATGAAACACCGAGCCAATAAGAAAAACGTTTGCTATCTCACTGCGAAACGTTATTTACGTGAAGGAAATTCACCTAGGGCGTTCTTGGAAAGGCGAAGCTGATGCAGCTGACGACGACCCTTTTGCTATTTACACTCCCTTTCTTCAGCATCCTTGTCCCGCTAATCCGGGGGCTGTCGGACAAAATTCATGTGCGCTCTCTTGTTCCCTACTGGTCAGTCGCGGGGTTGCTCCTTACCCTTGGTGCAATAGCGGTAATGCTTACACAAGGCTTCCCACAAGCTCAGTTAATTCTTAACGTTCTCTCCATAGACGGTTTTTCTGTTTACTTCTCTGCTATCTTTGTGGGCATCACGTTGCTCATTGGGGTCGCCTCGATCTACTATATGCGTGGCAACAAGAACCTCGACACGTACTTTGCGCTGCTCTTACTCGCCACCTTTGGCATGATTTTGGTCTCCCTCTCGGTTGATCTGATCGCCTTGTTTCTTGCTTGGGAGTTAATGAACATCCCAAGTTACGTGCTAACTGGAATCCAGAAAGATGACCCGATTTCGAACGAAGCCGCCCTGAAATTCTTCATACTCAGCGCATTATCATCAGCGCTAATCGTATACGCGATTTCCTTAACCTTTGGTATAACCGGCACAACGAACCTTTACCTTGTTGCACAGGGTATGGGGACCGCCCTTCCGAAACTTGACCCCCTAGCGCTTCTCGCGATGGTCTTGTTCGTGGCAGGATTTGGTATGAAGGTCGCAGCTGTGCCCTTCCATATGTGGATTCCTGACGCTTACGAGGGAGCACCGATTACTGTCGGTGCATTCCTTGCCGCGGGAACGAAGAACGGCGGTTTCGCAGCTCTCATCAGGGTTTTCACAGTTGCATTATTTGTGCTGCGATTGGATTGGTCAGGCACCTTCGCGATAATAGCGATCTTGACAATGACCCTCGGCAACGTCGCAGCCCTAATGCAGAAGAGTTTCACGAGAATGCTAGCGTACTCAAGCATTGCCCAGGCCGGTTACATACTCATAGGCTTAGCCGCGCCCAACCCGATCGGGATTGCGGGAGCGTTGTTTCATATTTTGAACCATGGCGTAATGAAAACGGCTGCATTCATTGCCGCGGCCTCGGTCTACAGCCGCCTCTCGACTACATCACTCGATTCATACTCCGGTTTAGGAAAAAGGATGCCGATCACAGCCTTCACGCTTACGATTTCACTATTTGCACTAGCCGGCGTTCCACCCCTAAGTGGTTTCATGAGTAAACTCGTCCTGTTCACAGCTGCTGTAGACGGGGGGCTGTGGTGGCTAGCGTTGGCCGGCGTCCTGAATAGCGCATTCTCAATGGCCTATTATGGCTGGGTGGTGAAGCGTATGTACTTCGACGAACCAACTGCAAGTAGTAAGCTGAAAGAGCCAACCTTGCTCGTCGCTGTGCTTGTCGTGTGTGTCATAATCATCGTCGCGGTGGGCGTGTACCCGGGTCCCATTCTAAACTACCTGTTCCAAGTGGCAAAGTACCTTCTACCCACCCCTACCTGACACACACAGACCGAACCATTTTATTCACGGCTCTATCCGTTCAAAGAAAGCAATCTTCATGCGGCGAAAAACTTGCCAAAGGCAGTGGATCTCGTTGTAGCTGGGGCCGGACCGGGGGGCCTCTATGCCGCAGTGCAGGCTCTCAATAGAGGCCTAACGGTTCACGTCTTCGACAAGAAGACGGTTATCGGGATACCGGTGAAGTGCGGTGAATACTTCCCGGTTCGAAAGGAGATGGCGTACTTGCTCCCGAGCGCTGGTGAGTACATGCATGTATTTGATGTTCCCCAAGAGGCAGTCGACAATGCTTGCAAGACTATTCGCGTCATATCGCCCAAAGGAAAAGAGTTCGAATTCGATTTTGAAGCTTACATTCTCGACAGAACCAAACTTGAACAAAGCATGGCGAAACAGGTCGAGAAATTAGGGGGCACCGTTCAGCTACAAACACCCGTCGACTTATACTATGAAAACGGCAACCTGACGGTTGGTAGGAACAAGAGCGATGGCGTCAAAGCAAAGGTGGTCATTGCTGCGGACGGGTTCCCATCGAAAGTCGCGAAATCGGCTGGTATTTTCACTGACGACTACATGACACCTAACAATGTAGCGATCAATTACGAATACCTGATGACCGATTTATCCGTCGACCAGAGCGTGACAGAGATGTATATGGGAACTGAGTTTGCGCCAGGCGGCTATGGTTGGATCATACCTAAAGGCAACCGTTCTGCGAACGTAGGGATCGGAATAAGGACTTCGTATTCAAAGAAGAACGATGGCAGGAGTTACCTTCACTTCTTCCTCGACAAGTGTTCTTTGACGAAATTGAAACTTGAAGGTGGCAAATCGGGGCCTATGATCGCTGATGTTCTTCCAGTCGATGGGCCGTTGCCGCGGACTTGTTCCGAACATGTGATGGCTGTTGGCGATGCCGGTGGGATGGTAATGCCGACGAATGGCGGGGGGATTTCAACGGCGATGATTACTGGCGAGATCGCTGGACAAGTTGCCGCCGACCACATTCAGAAAGGCGTGCCACTTTCCGAGTACGAAAAGAGGTGGCAGCAAGCGTTGGGCAAGGAAATGGTCGTCTCAACCAAATTGAGAAGACTCGCGGACCACTTTATGGGAAACGACCTAGTCTTTCACATGTTACTGCAAGTTCTTGGAACTCAGGGAATCAAGGACGTAATTACCTGTAGGGCACCGAGAGGCTTAGGGCCGTTTGTTTCCTAGCCCTAAATGGCATGGATGAAGCTGTCAATTATCATTGCAAAGAATAGCGTAAACAGGTAAGGACTTGAAATTTTGAACGCCTTGTAAGCCATTTTGTTGTTTGGATGAAGAAACAACTGGGCATTGATGTAGAGTACCCAGAGCCCAAAAACCGTTGCGACGGCCAAGTAGAGCCAGCCAAACCGGCCCACAACCCAAATCCATAGTGAGAAGGGAATCATCAGCACAACGGTTGATACGATACATCTTAACGCGGTCCGAAGCTTCGTGACCACCGGCAGCATGGGAATACGGGCCCGTTTGTAATCGGCCTTCGTGAATATCGCTAAGCTCCAAATATGGCCGGGAATCCATAGAACTACCAATGCAGCAAGCAGAACCGGAAGTAGTTCCGTCCCATTGGTGACGGCACTCCAACCAAACATTACGGGCAATCCCCCGCTCACGCCGCCCAGAATGATGTTGAGAGGATTTCTGCGTTTCAATAACAAGCTGTAGACGACCACGTTGTCGAGCACCCCAAGCGCGATCCAAAGGAAAGATAACGGGTTGATCGAGTAGGCCAGTACGAGCCCGATTGCTGCTAGAAATAGGCCCCAGAGAAGGGCGTTCCTTGGCGAGATTCGACCACTTGGAATCGGGCGATGCCTCGTGCGGTGCATTATGGCATCAATGTCCCTGTCAAGGTATGAGGTGAGGGTGTCGCAACCCGCACTCGCGGCGGCTATCGCAACAGTGGCCACGGTCAGTAAGGCAGGGGTCAGGGGTTGGAGGGTCTGCTTCCAAGCAATGATCATTGTGGCGATGGAGGTGAAGACGAGCAGGAAGACTATAGGCGGTTTTGTAACTTCAAAGTAATTTCTGACTTTCTGTGTTATGGTTACTTGCAATCCTTTGTGCTCCTAGGGAAGAACATCTAGGAGCCCATGCATATTTCCGTGACCTGCACCGCAGAAGATTGTGCAAATAATCGTATATTCTCCCGGTTGCGTCGGAACGATTGTGACCGTAATGTCGTGGCCTTTAGCCACCGTCATCGGAGTATCCATGATTCCCTGAATGAAGAATCCATGTTCGCTAAACGAAGGATCCTGTTGCCATATGCCATGGACATGGAATGTGACGTTATCTCCGACGTGGACAACTATTGGAAAAGTTTGAGTGTCAATTGTGCCGTTTACCATGAAGGCCCATTGTTCGGCGACAATATTGATTGTGATATTCTGGGGTACGTGTGGCGGACCCGCCTGTGCCGGTAGCACGTAGTACTGGTAGTAGAACATGCCAGTGCCCATGAGCAGCAGTAGGAGTATAGCTGTGGCTCCTACCCAAGGCCCATGAACAGTTTGCTCTTGAGACATTTGAGACAAGCTCCCTGCCGTTATTCCGCCCCAATTCGGTAAAGATGGACAAGTATTCCAAATGCAATTAACCCTACGCCGATCTGCAAAAGAACCACGTTCTTGAAACTTGCTAGAAATGCTTGGAACGAGTATATGTCGAAGAGTACTTGGAACCCAAGCAGGGAGAGCACAACGGCTCGCCATTCGTTCTGAGTAAGTTTGTAGATTGGGAACTGTTTCCGTGCGTGCATGGGTCGCGCGCCAGGCGGCGGCGCTGTGGCCTTCAACCACAAATAGATCAAGGCGTATGCGGCGGCACCGATGAAAATTACTGAGCCAAAGAAAACGAAGGGGTCGATCTCAAGTTGGGGAATGCTGTCGAGCGGTAAGAAGATGTTGTTCGCCCTAAAACCCCAAACAGTTGTGAGGGCGAGTTGAGCCAGCCCAGCGACACCCATCGCGGTATAGAAGGGACGGTCGCGGACAAACAGTTTCCTACTCGTGTCAATGAATGGAACAACCAAGAAGACGATGACAAAAATCATTGGTATGATTACGCCCGCGGTGAACCGATCTATTCCAGTCCGTATGATTGCATACATGCCCGTAAGGTACCATTCGGGCATCGTAATGCCAGCTTCAGCTGTGGGAATGAACTTCGCTCCCAACTCAACCGGAAACAGACCTCCTATGACCATTATGGCCCCGGCAACCATCGAGACAACTGGAATGTCAAGGACCATGTACCGTGGGAAGTGAACCATCATTATCAGAATCATTAGCATTGGGAAGATGAACACGTGAACAGCGTAGAACCTCAGGATTAGGTCGGCAAGTCCGGTGCCGGCCATGAGTCGAAATGCCATCGGCCCCATGAATGGGGTGCTTCGGGCTAGTGCTCTGCCAATGTTGATGGCAAGCATGCCACGTACGTTTAGCAGAAGGTCATAGCCAGTGTAGGCTTCAATTATTGTGAGTATGCCGATGATGATTCCGGTCACCCAGAGGACTTCATATCGCAGCTTGTATCGGCCTGAGAAATACTGGTAGAACATATGGGCGACAGCTAGAAGCACCATGGCGTTTGAGGCGTGGTAGTGAATGTTACGCAGCGCTGAGCCGAAGGGTACAACGTTGTTGATGTTCTGTACGCTGTCGAAGGGTGATGTGACCGCGCCAGTTGCTGTGTTGAAGATGACAGTTGGGCTGTAGTATAGCATGAGTAACGCTCCGGAAATGCCGAGCAAAGCAAATGTTGTGAAGGTCAAGAAGCCCAAGAATCCTAGAGGGCTTACGAATTTCTTGGGAAGTGTGAACTTAAGCCCCATGAATATTGTTCGCTCAAGTCGCTGGTTCAACCAGTCGATCAGGAGCTGGATGGGGTTCTTCTCTTCATTGGGAGGGGGGCGTGTTGCTGCCATATCCAATCAAATCCAAGTCTACGGATTCGGCGTAAATACTGTCGTCATCTATTCGTAATTTTACGCTGGGCAAGTAGCGGCCGATTTGTGCGGCTGGGCCTGCAACTGGCCACCCGTCTGTGGGCCTGTACTCGCTTCCGTGGCATGGGCACCCGATGATTTCAGAATTTGAAAGATATGAGACGAGACATTGGAGGTGTATGCAAGTTCGATTGTAAGCCACGAACTCTTGCCCCGCTTCCGAGGCCAGGTCCGGTGGAAGATGGATCAACATGTTTGTGTAGGTTGGGTCTGTTGTGAACGGAAACCAAAAAATCGTTGAATCATTAACAGCCACGTCTTCCTTTTTCGCGATCAGGACCGGGCTGAATTTTGTGGACACTGTGGGGATGAGGTATGAACCCCCAGCTGCGAAGGGTGCCAGCGCGAGGGCCGCTGAAACGCCGCCCATGATTTTCAGGGCGTTACGCCTCGAGAGGCCCTTTTTCTTTGTAGGTGAAGCCCCATCGAATTCGGTTTCAAGCATTGTAGAAGGCGTGCTTCCACAGCAATTCGCAAGATCAGAGCACGAGAGGCAAGCGCTCGTGTAATTTCGATGCGTGTGCGAGATTACTCTTTGCTTTAAAGCGAGTCGCTGAATCCTTGGGGTCATTAATCTCACCGATGTTTTTTTCGCTCTCAAACATTTGTGCGAGTAACAAAAGATGATTCAATTTAAGGTTTCTTTCAGGGTTTTCGGGAAAGGACTTGTTACACGAAACCTAGGCCGGTGCTTTGTTTGGGTTGTTCCACAAAGACTCGCTTAGTTTCTCAAGCTTCTGGCTCAGTTTTACCGGAGCTTCCGCGGAAGTTCGGAGATTCTTGTACTTTACCGGTAGCCGGGCAACTTCCTTAATTGTTCTGTCACGGATTCTATCGATCCTCGGAAGCCTGTAAACTAATTTCCCATGGTGAATGATCCTAGTCGAGAGTGGCTCAGCCCCGATGGGGGGAGGTTCATCGTCGAGCGCTATGCTGTCACCTTCAATTTCCCCCGCTTTTGAATACGTTCTGTATACCTGTTTGATTCCAGGTATCGTTCGCTTATCCTCACTTGTCTTGACGCGATAACTTATCTTTCCATTCCTTTCCGTGGCAACAATCTTGTATATTCCCGGCAGGGCAGGGTCGTCGCGGGATGTCACGAGCTCAGTTCCTACCCCGAAACCGTCAATCGGTGCTCCTTTGGAAGTTAACTCGTCTAATACGAATTCGTTGAGGTCGCCGCTGACGAATATCTTGGTTTTCTTGAGGCCGGCCTCGTCCAGGATCCTTCGAACTCTTGAGCTTAGATCGTAGCGGTCACCGCTATCGAGCCTAACCAGGGACGGGGCAACCTTCATGGAAGTAGCGATTTTCGCTCCTTCAATCGTATCATATGTATCAAGCAGAAGAGCGGGATTGGAAGGAAAGACCCGGCAGAACTTTTCAAAGGCCTCCCGCTCAGAATCATAGTTCATTACAAATGAATGAGCCATCGTACCATAAGTGGGAATGCCGTACAAATATCCCGCTAAGACGTTGGATGTGCCTATACAACCTCCTATGTAACTAGCTCTGGCCGCCAATAGCGCAGCCTCTGGGCCATGCGCGCGCCGGCCCCCAAATTCGACAACTCCCCTTCCTCTTGCGCTTTGGACAACTCTCGAGGCTTTGGTCGCAATCAAAGTTTGAAAGTTGATGGTGGACAGCAGGTACGTCTCTACGATTTGGGCTTCAATGATTGGCGCAGTAACCCGCAAAATCGGTTCATTCGTGAAAAACACTGTTCCTTCTGGAATCGCGTACACGTCGCCGGTGAATCTTAGCCTCTTAAGATATCGGAAGAAACGGCTGCTCACGTTCTTGAAATTCGGGTCTTTTTTCAGATACCTGATATGTTCGTCTCTAAATCGTAATCGTCTCAGATACTCTACGGCTTGTTCTAGGCCCGCTGCAATAAGATATGAGCGATTCTTCGGGAAGCTCCTTACGAATAGTTCGAACGTGGCTTTAGCGTCTTCATGAGTTTCAAAATAGGCGGCTGCCATGGTCAGCTCATACAGATCGGTTGCAAGCGCATTATCTTCTGGAAACAATTGTTGATCGCCTTCGGGAATCGTTTCCCAATGGTTTGTTGAGCAATAAGAACCGTGCTGACTTCGCAAATGTTCGTTTTTGTCGAAGGTCGGAAAGGGTTATTTACAGGCGAGTTTCAACGCTACTAAAATCTGTTGCAAGGTCGAGAAGTGGGTCTTTGAAGCGCACTGCTGCCGCATTTACTGTGCTATTGGGATTGACGGCTTTGATGATTGGACTTTACATCAATGAATACAAGATGCTTGCAGACATCTTGCAAAGGTATGTTTTCCTTTTCCCATGAGGCTTCATTCTTGTCGCAAACGGAACCTGAGCAAGACCTGAGAAGGTTCAAATTCAAATGGACCCTCCCACGCATGATTGTTCAGCTACTTTCTCTAATCGCGGTCAACGCAATTGCTTTCACCGAAATTTTCCCAAGCCTGAAATTGCAGGCTATCCCTTTCGGCCTGCCGATCTTGGCTAGTGTCAACTCTCCCTTTTCGGCGGTGTACAGTTCATTTGACCTCATCCAGGTTGAGCTGGCACAACCCGAATTTCCCTGGCTAGTTCTAGGAACCGTGTTTTTGATAGGCGCCGTCGTAGGCCGTGCATTTTGTGGTTGGGTTTGCCCAGTTGGGTTCGTTCAGGACGTCATAACGAACTTGAAGGGACGGCTTGATTTCATTTCGCCGCGAACCCATGATAGCGCAAAGAGGCTGAAGTACGTACTGTTCTTCGGAACCCTCTTGATCAGCGGCAGTTTGGGGCTTGCGCTTTACCTCGGCGTTGGAGCCGACTACAAAACTGCACTTGGTGCACTTGCTTCAGGTCCGTTCATCGCGATATCTCCGGACGGCACGCTGTTCGGAGTAATTCCTGCATTGGTTGGTTTGGCTCGCGATAACTTCGCATCGCTATTGACGAGGCCGCCGACGATTCAACAGGTTTGGTACTATTTGACTCAAGTTCCGCCATTACTTGCGCTTCGAATACTAATCTTGGTGGCGTTTTTCGGCGCGGCGTGGAAAATTCCCAGGTTCTGGTGCCGCTACGCCTGTCCGACAGGAGCAATGATGGCGATCTTTCAGAAATACAGTTTAGCAGGAATCAAGAGAGACCCAGTAAAATGTATGAAATGCCCCCACTGCGAAATCAAATGCCCGATGCAAATCAACATACTTGATTTGTCGTGGGAGAAATTCAACGACCCCGAATGCATCATGTGCATGGAATGCATCGACGCCTGCCCACACGGATCTTTAAGTCCAAAGTTCCCATGACGCTGTTCTGCAGCTTTCTCGTCGAAGCTGAATCAGGCCTTGAACCTGTTCAGCAGAAGGGAGTTGCTGACGACAGTAACTGAACTTGAAGCCATCGCTCCGGCAGCTAGGAATGGAAGGAAATTGTAGACACTAGGTCCGAGGAATGGCACGAGTGCACCTGCAGCGATGGGGATGAGTGCAACGTTGTAGCAGAATGCCCAGAACAGGTTCTGCTTGATCTTGCGGACAGTTGCCTTACTGAGTTTGATGGCGGTTACTACGTCTCGTAGGCTGTTTCCGATCAGAACAATGCCCCCTGTCTCGACGGCGACATCTGTTCCGCTTCCGATGGCAATTCCAATGTTGGACGCTGCAAGAGCTGGTGCGTCGTTGATTCCATCTCCAACCATGGCCACAACCTTACCTTCTTTTTGCAATTCTCTGATGACCATCTCCTTCTGCTCTGGCAGAACGTCTGCCACAACCCTGTCTATACCCAGTTTGCCAGCGACGGCTTTGGCCGTTCTGACGTTGTCGCCTGTTAACATTACAACTTCAATCTTCATTCGCTGCAATTCTCGGACTGTGTCTGAAGCGTCATCTTTGAGGGTGTCTGCAAGGCCGATGACACCAAGGGGTTCTTGGCCGTCGGATAGAACCATGACCGTTTTCCCCTCTTCCTCAAGCGCAGATATGTCTGATTCGACTGGCGCGAGGTTCATGTCAAATCTTGCCATCAGTTTTCTGTTTCCCAGCAATATGGTTCTGCCATTGTGCGTTGCTACTACGCCCGCGCCTGGTACAGCTTTGAACGAGGTCGCGTCAGGTATGCTTATGCCCTTTTTCTCAGCAGCTTCTATGACTGCTCGGCCGAGGGGATGCTCTGACCCTTTCTCGGCTGAAGCGGCCAGCTGAAGTACTTCTCGTTCCGTGTGCTTTCCGTTGACTATGACGTCGGTTACCGACGGTTTGCCCTTGGTCAGAGTGCCGGTCTTGTCAAAGACAATTGTTCGTAGCTTATGGGCTGTCTCTAGATACTCACCGCCTTTGATGAGAATCCCATTCTGAGCGCCTTTGGCTGTTCCGACAAGGATGGCGGCTGGAGTAGCGATGCCTAGTGCACACGGGCATGCGATGACGATTACTGAGACAAACGCCAATAAAGCGAAGTTGAGCGCCAATCCACCGAAGAAATACCAGCCTAGCGCCGCCCCTGTGGCGATTAAGATAACTGCGGGCACGAAGTATGTTGAAACCTGGTCGGCAAGGCGTTGAATCGGCGCATGCGCCATCTGGGCTTCTTCGACGAGTTGAACGATCTTTGATAGTACCGTGTCTGCCCCGACCTTCGATGCGCGAACTCTGAAAAGACCGGACGTGTTGATTGTTGCTCCGATTACTTCATCGCCCGCAGTTTTTTCAACGGGGATACTTTCTCCGGTAATAGGGGATTGATCGACAGCAGAGCTGCCTTCAGTCACCACCCCGTCAACCGGAATCCTTTCCCCAGGGCGGATAACGAGAATATCGCTCACTTTGACAAACTCTACTGGGACTTCCTCCTCAGCCCCATTGCGGATTACGTGTGCCATCCTAGGCTGTAGATCTAGGAGTTTGCGAACTGCCTCGGAAGCCCTTCCCTTACTGATATGCTCCAACATGTTCCCGAGTAGGACCAAGGTGATGATCACTGCAGCGGTATCGAAGTATGCCCCGCTCGTGGGAAAGACTGACGGGAGAAAAGTGACGACGGTACTGTATGCCCAAGCGGCAGTCGTACCAATGGCAATTAGAAGATCCATGTTGCCCATTCGATTTCTTAGAGCGTCGTACGCGCCCCTGTAGAAGCGCCAGCCCACGATGAATTGTACTGGCGTTTCCAAAATGAAGAGCAGATAATTGTTGATGTAAGATGGAAGAAGCACAACGTATGTGGACAAACCTATTGGTACTGTGAGCGCAATGCCAATTGTCACCAAGAGCTTCAGACGTCTGATTTCGGTCTCTGGTTTCTCGAATATCATGGCGCAGGTTTCGCTGCAGAAATACCATTTTGTTCCCCGAATCGTGCGAGTAATGGTCGCAGTTTTCTCATCCACAAACATGCCACAAATCGGGTCCTTGGCCATTCTACTTCCTCCCGCGTTTCGAAAGACAAGCTAGCAGTGGCTGCTTGATGACTGCCCTTACCCCTTCGATCGTGATTTTGGTTAGGTCATAGTAGACAGTTAGTGTGTTAGCAGCATAATTGAGATCTACATGCTTTATGCCAGATGTCTTTTTCAGCGTACGCTGAAGGATTTGAGCTGGTGCGTCGCCTTCATAGTTGGATAGTGATAAGATTGCCCGCCCGATCCGTTTTTGTTCGGTCACTGGGGTTGATTTCACCGCTTTAGTCCCCCTCGATTCTAGCGGGTTCCAGGGGTTTTCGGATGTGGTTTCTCAAAGCGAAAACGCTAGTGAGGATTAGTGCTACGCCAAGAACTCCAACTAATTCTAGTCCAGAGGAATTCCCGAAGTAAGCCGTTAGAAGATGCGCGAGCTGGGCCTGCAAGACTCCTATTTGCACAGAACCGGGCGCTGGAATCATTTCCCCCAGTAGGCCCAATGCAACGGTGACGATTCCCATCGTGCTGAACATCAGGACGCTGAAACAGCAGGGCATAGCGAGAGCAACTACCCCCGCCACAAAGGCGATAATAATGTACGCTAGAAGTAGTAAGGACATCAAGTTCCAATCTCGTTTGATTTACGAATCTCCAGAACCATTGCGTTAGCGTCGATCTTGCCTTTCGCGATCATGACGCCGTTGAGGAAGACAGCCGGCGGGTAGAGAATTTCATTTTCCATTGCCAGTTTGGTTCCAGCTGGGGACGTGAACTCTACTTCCTCAACCGTGAGATTCGGCATATCCGCCCGCAGTTCGCTGAGGATGTGTTTGATGCGTAGGCACGGAGTGCATCCGAGACTCGTAACGAAACATATCGTAGGCATTACGCAATTACGTCCCTAGTGCTTTCGTCACGGCGGCCAAGATGTCCGTGTTCTGGACATACATGGTGTCGGGTCCGTAGTCCTGCCTCCAGATCACCATGCCGGCCTTGTTGATCAGTATGAAGGTGTGCGTCATCATGCTGCCGCCAGTACCAACCGGATGATACAGGTTGAAGGCGACCAGCCCGGGATCGGAGAGCACCTTACCATACTGCGGGCCACCCGCTCCCATCCAACCGCGCAGCTGGTCAACGCTGTCTGCAGTCACGCTGACAGCCAGAACGTTCATGCCACTAAACTGCGCGCTTAACTCGTCAAGGTCATGCATCTGCTGCAGGCAGGGTTGGCAGCTTAACCCTTCGTTGAAGAATAAGAGGACGTTAGACTTTCCCTGAAAGTCAGATAACGTGAATGTCCTCCCTGCTACGTCTTGAAGGGTAAAGTTCGGGGCAGTTGACCCGACACCGAGAATTGACCCGCCCGCTTCTCTTGGCGTAAGCGCAACATATCCGATGACGCCCGCAGCGATAATTAGAATGAGAAGGAACACTGCCAGCTTGGTCTTTGAAGGGCCATGTGCGTAGTGAACCGTAGCCTTGTATGTGTCCAGGTCCTTCTCGACTGCTAGCTGCCTCTCCAGCTCACGTGGCCTTTGCGCGTTGTGATGCTTTGTGTCGAAATGTTGCGACAGTCCAGCATAAGACACGAATTTCTTGTGGCAACGTTCACATTCAACCAACGTACTTTGCTCCAGTTGGAGCTCATACGGTTACAGAGTTGCCTTAAGCGGAGCGTCCACAGTGTAATACAGAGTCTTGCTTATTTCCGATATGAGGTTCTGGTACATCTTCGTTTGGTAAGGCTGGTTTTCGGGGTTGGTACTTTTCGTTTCGGGGAGTAGTTGCAGTTAGGGTTTGTAGACTGCTTTCTTCGTTATCTCTAGTGAGCAAGCGTCGTGGGTTTTACAGAAGTTTTCGCAATCGTTAGCGGTTCGTTTGTCCGCATATCCCAACTTGCAGATTTCACACGTGTAGACCGATTCGTTCTGATGTTTGATTTTTATAACCAATCGCCCTTTGAGAAGGCAATCTCAAAGCGGAATAAAAGGCAACTCATGAGGTTCTGTTTTGCTTCGATGTTGAATGTCGGGGCATTGAGATTTCCATCCTTGCCTAGTGAATACTACATCATAGAAGTCGTTGGTCGCAAACGGTCGTCAGACGTATTAGCTCGATGCATCTTGAAGTCCTAATGGTTTCACATTCGCTGGCTTGATGCAACACTTTGTGTTTCAGTGTGGACACGTCCCTTAATTACGTCACGGCCAGCCCTTTGATGAATGGCGTGCATTAAGATGAAGAACACGAATACTTTCGCTATCGTACTTCTGGTAGTCGGTCTTGGGAGTCTGGCGCTGGGTCTGGCTTACTCAGCGTATACGGCTACGTCAAACTTGCGGTCCACGAATTGGAATAGCGGAAACGGGAACCAGTACATGATGGGACAATGGCAGCAATGGTCTCAGCAACCTCAATCCTCCTCTAACGCAGTTATCACGCTAGTTCAGGCCAAGCAGATTGCGCAGCAATATCTGACTGCAACAGGGAACTCCAACTTGGCGATTAAGGAGATCATGGAGTTCCAAAACAACTTCTACATAATCTACTACGAGAAAGACACTGGCCTAGGGGCGTTCGAGATGCTCATTTGGAAACAAGTTTCGTCTTCCGGCATGATGGGCAGAGGAATGATAAACGCACGAATTACGACAGGTATCATCATGCCTGAACCAGGTCCAAACATGATGTGGAATACGAAATACAGCTACATGGGCTCTGGGATTATGGGAACTAGAAATCAACCGTCCTCAATCGTCACAGTTTCCGAAAGCCAAGCCGAGCAAATCGCCCAGGCGTACCTTAACGCGCGCTTTCAGAACGCCAAGACTGAGATGGCTACTCAGTTCTACGGCTACTACACCTTCGACTTCACAGTGAACGGGAAGATTGCTGGAATGCTAAGTGTAAACGGAAATACCGGCCAAGTTTGGTATCACTCTTGGCATGGCGACTTCATCCAAGAGGTCGAATTTGATTAAGCAGGCGGGGGTGAAATCGCAAAATGACACAAGTGGAAAAACCAGGCACCGCATTTGTTCTCTCGTTGATCGGCGGCATTTTCATACTCTTAGGCGGAGGTGCGATGACAATGCTTGGTTCGTGGATGGGCAATTACGGCTACGGGATGATGGGCAGCTATGGTGGATGGGGCGGGATGATGAGGCCGGGTTTCGGAATGATGGGAGGTCTCGAGTACGGCTTCGCTTTCCTTGGGGTACTGGGCCTGATTTTCGGACTCATAGTAATCATTAGCGCTCTCATGTTGAACAGCAAACCTGAACAACACTCGACTTGGGGCATATTGATCATAGTCTTCTCGGTGCTCAGCGTCTTCGGAAGCGCAATGGGCGGCTTCGGAATAGGACTCATTCTCGGACTTATTGGCGGAATACTGGGAGTGACTTGGAAGCCGCAGTCCAAGGCATAGCCAGTTTTGTCCTGCGGGCCTACATGTTGGGGATCGTCACTGACACCGATCTGTCGCTCATCTCTATTTTCGGGGTTACTCCTATCAATCCAAACATTGCGGTCAGGTAGTGTACCAAGAAAATTGACCAGTTGAGGCCAAAATCATGGATTAGGGATATGTTTTGTCCTTGTGGGTCGACCGTTTCGCTCATCTCGCAGAGGTGAGCATAGGTAGCAAGATAATGCATATGGTCAAGCAGGGCTTTCATGTCAACCCGCCCACTTTTGGCCGTGGCTAATGCCTGTGGGACTCCACTGCCGGACGTCTTGGCTACTTCAATCACATTTTCCGTGTCGAGAGAGGAGAGTAGACCGCGGAATGTAGAGCTGCTCAATTTTACAGTATTTATCTTGCGAGCGAATCGGTCGTAGTCAGCGTATTGCTTGAAAATCTGATTCACAAGAGTGTTAAGGCTTACGTTTTGTGCCTCCGCATCTTTTTCAATCGCTTGAAGTGCGGGCTCGTCGACTCTGAAGGATTTCGGGACTGTCCTGCTTTTGCCAGCTTTGGGTGGCATGGACGTTCAGAGGACGACAAAAGTTCTTTGGAATGTTAAGGTTGTGGCCCAACCTCGAGAACTATTCAGCGAAGGGCCTAACGGTATCGTTAATCCATGGAATCGCGTTTGGCAACAAGCTTACATACATTCAATTACCACAATATGGCACGATGATGATTGCATGGCTGTCGACCCAGTTTGTAGGATGAACGTCCAGGAATCCCAAGCGAAGTACACCAGTTCACAGAACGACAAGAAATACTATTTCTGCTCAGCTGCCTGCAAGTCAGAGTTCGATCGAAATCCGACAAAATACATCTAACAAAATTCATTCGCGGTTTAACTTAGAAATCACCTTCAGCCGGATAGATTTAATGCTCTCGTCATGTGGCGGCATTGTTTCATTGTTTCCTAGTCCGTTTTTTCTCGGAAGAGTATTTCGGCCTCATTTGGCTCCGCACCATGTCATCCGCGCGGCTCATGGATATCGCTTAAATCAACTGTCCTCAAATAATGTGGTGCGAAGCTTGAGTCAGGATTTGCATGTATGACCTTATCGTGGTAGGGGCTGGTCCGGCGGGAGCGTCGGCCGCGAGGGCTGCGGCCCAGCTGGGATTGAAAACTCTCTTACTCGAAAAGGAGAAGCTACCGCGAAGCAAGCTTTGTGGCGGAGGCGTAACGCCCAAGGTTCTGAAGTTATTCGACTTTAACCTGCCTAATGATCTCGTGGAATGCGCAGCCAAATCGACTAGGATACACGTGGGCGAGAGCTGCTTCAATTTCGAAACGGACCGCCCGCTGGTATATATGACCTCCCGCATTCGATTCGATGCTTTCTTGGCGGAGAAGGCTGTGGAAGCAGGCGCTGAGCTCAGGGACGGAGCCTGCGTGAATCGAATTGAAAATGCGGGTACCCACGTGCAGGTGCGGGCCGCGAACTCCGGGTTTCAAGCTAAGATGATAATTGGCGCCGATGGGATGGGCGGTCCAACAGCGAGTTACGGTGGTTTCTACGATCGGTGGGAACCCCACCATGTCGCCTATGCCATCGAGAGTGAGGTTCCCGTTGGAGAGAAGGGCGTACAGGATTTCATTGGCTCAGATTCCTACTTCGACGTATACTTTGGCGTGTCCTCTGCCGGGTACGGCTGGGTTTTCCCAAAGGATGACCACCTTACAGTGGGAGTGGGTTGTCGTTTGAGCAAGCTCCGCGACGCCCACGCTTTGTTGAATGGGTTTGTTAAGCAAGTGCCTCAGCTTGCGGGACGCGAAATCCCGAAGCCGCAGGCTCACTTGATTCCGTTGGGAGGTGTTGCGAAGGTCCCATCGGCAAATGACCGGATTTTGCTTGCGGGAGATTCTGCGGGTTTCGCCGAACCATTACTTGGTGAGGGAATATACTTCTCGATTTTGGGGGGACAAATTGCTGCACAAACTGCGGCCGAAGCATTCCAGAACAACCGGTTCGACAAGGGATTTCTCAACCGTTACGAGCGACGGTGCAGAAATGCCTTCGGAACTGATTTTGATGTCGCGTACCGTGTAGCCTGCTTCAGCTTCCTGGAGCAATATGACATGGAGCGGGTGGCCAGGTTCTTTTTCTCGAACAGGAAGATGCAGGAGTGCATGGTTGGATTATTGGACGGCTCGTTGCGATATCGGGATGTGGAACTGAAGTTGGCGTGGCCTTACTTCAAGTACCGCCTCGCCAAGTTAGAGCTACCCTTCTACTCCTGAACCAGCCCATATCCTGAAAGCCCGCGGTCACTACTTTGGGTATGAGCGCAGAATGAAAACAAGCTTTGATCGAAGCGAGTTCTACAGTCGACAAATGGTGTTAAGCGAGCTGGGTGCAAGCGGCCAAAAGAAACTTAGGAACTCAAAAGTCGCCGTCGTAGGTTTGGGCGGCCTAGGAAGTGTTTCAGCACTTTACCTTGCTTTAGCCGGACTCGGCAGGCTAACGCTTGTGGACCAGGACACCGTTGAGATGAATAATTTACACCGGCAGATCCTGTATTCGCTCGAAGACATCAGATATCCGAAGGTCGAGGCAGCCGCTCGAAGGATTGGCATGATCAACCCGGAAGTTCAAGTCACCCCTGTCCCAGAGAATTTGGATGCCGAGAATGTTTCAGCAATTTTGGAGGGAGCGGATTGCGTCGTCGATGGGCTTGACAACATGGAGACAAGGTACACAATCAACCAATATTGCGTAGAGAGGAAGATACCGTTCGTTTTTGGTGGCGCAATCGGAATGGAAGGAAACGTAGCCTTACTCAAAAGCCCCGAAACCCCCTGCCTCCAATGCGTCTTACCGGGCTTGAAAGACGTAGACCTTCCAACCTGCGATACTCGCGGAGTCTTAGGTGCGACGACGGGGATTGTCGGCGCTATTCAAGCATTGGAGGCGATCAAGGCCCTCGCGGGAATTGAACCACAGTCCAGAGGCAAATTATTGATCTTCGACTTCGCGCAATCAGAATATAGAACGGTGAACCTGAACATCCGACCAGACTGTGAAATCTGCCAAGTAAAACCAACAACCATCCCAACCTACGCCCGTCGGCTCGCGTGGCTGTGCGGGTCTGACACTGCAAATGTCAACCCTGAGAAACCTCTGTCGCTCGATTTAGAAAAACTGACACGAACTCTTACGCGAAACTACAAGGTTCTTTTGGCGACGCCGATGGTCATTGTCTTCGACTTTCATGGGCATGAAATAAGCCTATTTAGTAAGGGACGAATGCTCATCAAGAACGTGCAAGACGAGAGAGAAGCTCTTTCAGTTTCGAGCGAAGTCGCCAAGTTACTTGATGCAGGTTGACAGAACTGACACTTCAAACGTTAGCTCCAAAATGGCCTACCCTAAAATTATCCGGACGGTCGGTCTTTCTCATTTCAGGCGGGATTGATTCCCCCGTTGCGGCATGGCTGCTGATTAGGAAAGGTGTTGAACCCATCTTCGCCTATTTCGACAATTATCCGTTATGCGACCAGGCCGCTGAGGGCATTGCCCTAGAGACCATCCGTAAGGTCTGCGAGAAGACGAACGTTCGAAATTCAAAAGTGTTCATTGTTTCACATTCGCCCGACCTACAGGAGATATTGTCGAAATGCCCTGCCAAGTTTGCATGTATGCTTTCTAGGCGTGTGATGTTCAGAGTTGCCGAACGAATAGCTGAGCGTGAGAATTGCTCTTCGATCGTCACGGGTGACGCGGTTGGGCAGAAGGCGAGTCAGACGCTTCAGAATATTGTAGCGGCAGACTGCGTTCTCAGCAAGGTGCGTGTGCTCAGACCACTTGTGGGTATGAATAAGCAGCAAATCGTGACGTATGCTAAAGAGATTGGAACCTACGAGATTTCGATACGCCCAGGGGTCGCCAGCTGTGGCGTTCCAACAAACAACCCCAGCACCTCTGCAAAGAGGAGTCAACTAACAGATGTCGAGGCGGCGTTAGACGTGGAAGGAATGGTTAGCAGAGATGTTGAGAACGCCCGCGTCATTTTCATTTAGAGTTTAGTTGTGGAACTCTTTCATAACTAGGCTCATAACATCCGTGGCGGCAGCATGCGCAACCTGCTCGGAGCTAGCTTTCCGAACTATCATTCGCCCATCCCTTCTAAGCGTGATTTCCTGCCCTGCCCTGTTCTTCAGGATAACGAAATGAGGTGTCCACATCATCACTTCGTGCTTATGGATTGGCTGACCCTTCATCCCCTCAATATCGACCGCTAGGGGCTTCCTTGGAATAGCTTCAAAGGAAAGATGATCCGAACACAACTTGAAAAACAACGGTGACAAATTTCCGTGAGAATCAGTCACCCAGATCACCAAGTTGAGAACTGTCGTCGAATTGCAGGTACACGTGCAGGTTTATTAGAGCTATGTGCTCCAACGATTCTTTTGCCGGGGAGAATGCCGGGGTTGGTCTTTGGCTCTATAGCCTATGGCCACCGAAGGCCGAACGGTCCAGGCGGCGGGCTGCAGTAGACAATAGCTTGCCGCAACCCGCAGTATAGAAAGCGAAGGTCGCTGAGGTGGGTTCAATTCCCATCCCCGGCTCCAAGTTGTTTACGGTGCTTATCGAGCTTCGGGTAGGGACTTGTCGAAGCTTTCCGCGGAAATGCTGCTAACTGCTGTCAGGATGTTTGGCGCCACGCATTCCTCTGAACGATGTACTTGGTCGCTGGTGACCATGTACATGGTTTGCGGCCATGCTACCTCAATCCCGTTTTCGGAAAGGTGTACATGTTCGCTGGTGAACATGTACATATTCAGGCGAAACTTCAGAGGGCCCCCGAAAACACGCTTGCGCTGCTGAAAGCCCTCTATTGCTCAATGACACTTGGTCGCTGGCGAATTGTGAATGGTCGACGATTGTGATGCCGAATGATTTTGCGCGTGAGGCGTCGAGTGCTACCAGCGCGGCCTGTTCTTTCAAGATTGCCGTTCGAACGAATGCTCCGAAGCCGTCCTCTCGGCACACCCTCTAGAGAACCTCTAGATCCTGTTCAGTGACGAACCTTGCACCATTCGCACCTCATGTCGGGGTACCTCAGGAACATCTCCAACTTTTTTCAGGGGAAGAGGGCGCGCAACTCCTGTTCGCATGCAAGAGTTAATGAATTTTTGTCGCTCTTGATTCTGGAAGTTCTTCTACGAAGGGGAACCAGGATTGTTTTCCTTTTGGCGCAAGGGTTTTACGCTTGGGTGGCAATTGGAACCTTATGAAAGTTGACGAATCTCAACTGGTTTCGCTGAGGATCGAAGACAAGTCGAAGTATGAAGACGCAATCACTTACCTGTACGCGGGAACGGACCCAGCTGCAGTGCACAAGCCCATAACGATATACAAGGAGAAGAATGCCAGCGCATACCTAGTCGCAGGCCGTTACACTAGCTCAACCGAAACTGAGCTAAAGTACAAACCCCTAAATGAAGAAGAACAGAAGATTGTCGTCGCGAAACTCGGTTCCGGGAAGATCGTTAAGTTCCTATCGAAAGAGACCGCTCCGCGCCCGTAACTTCAGATTTACCTTCAAAATCTGTTTACGGAGCAAAGATACCGGTCAGCTCTTTCTCTTCAGAACTGATGTATTGAGATGAATTTTCGTACTCTCGTTGAAACCGTAGTCGCTCTAGTAGTGTTCGCCTCTGCATATACCTTGGTACGAATCGGCCTGACCGAATTACCGCCGCTAACCTTGGCAGCCCTGCGATTCATTCTGGCATCATGCCTGATCGTACCCTTTACCCTATTTCGTTACCACGGCAGCGCTTCGAGCATCAGTAGAAGAGACTTACCAATCTTGTTTGGCCTGACGATTGTTCAAATATTCATGCCGAATGTTCTCCAGAACATTGGGCTTGAGTACACCACTGCCTCGGTGACCAGCGTCCTTCAGTCAACAACGCCCGTCTTCACTTTGCTGCTCTCGTTCACCTTCCTTAAGGAGGATGTTGGGCTGAGGGAGTTGGTAGGAGTAACGGTTGCGATGCTCGGTGTAATCCTCCTATCAACGGGAGGCAACGTCGCGAACCTTGCTGGATCAATGTTCCTCGGTAACTTGCTCCAAGTCGGAGTCGCAGCTTCCTACGCTGTGTCCGGAATCGTTGGAAAACGTTTGTTGAGGAAATATCAACCGATGTTCATAATGACACTGACATTTGTATTCGGCGGTGCATTGCTAACAGTCTTCGCGGTAATCTTCGAAAGAAATCTGTGGCCGGCGGCGCTCTCGAACAAGGTCATATTAGCGCTGTTAATGCTCTCGTTCATGTACTGCGTTGGTCTTGTGTGCTGGTTTGATGTCCTCAAACGTACTGGCGTATTCCGTCTCTATGTTCTTCTCTTTACGATGCCTGTTCTGGCTGTTCTAATTTCAATCATCGTCTTGAGAGAAAGTTTCACCGCGCTCGACATTGTCTTCTCCGGGCTAACCCTTCTGGGGGTAGGTATAACACAATTCTGAAAGACCAATTGACAAGGCTCCCCCAACGCAGCCCAACATATGTTGTCGCACTAACCGAATTTTAATTGTAGTCGAATAGGGCTGACTGGTCGAGGGAACCTGGGGAACGTTTCCTGCAGGTCAGCGGCCAGTGGAGAACGTTACTGCTGTGACGGTAAGACCCACTAGAAATAGAATGAGTCCTACCAAAACCCAGGCCAACCAGGCAGGCATCAATATCGCGAGCCACCTAACCGCCCCAACAGCCAGAAAAGCTATTCCGAGAACGGAGATAACAACTCCCGCGAGAATAAGGCCGACAGCTCGAGCTACCCGTTTTGCCAATCTTTCCGCTGGTTTGGCGATGCCGCCTAAGACTTCACGCAGAACTAACCGCGCAAGCCTCTCAAACAAGGTAGAGGTTTCTTTTTCTGGCAATTCTGTTCGCCTATTCGCTGGACCTGGATAACGCAACTCCTAGCGCCATCCCGGCTACGAAAGCTACACCAAGGGCTAGGATAGGGTGGTCTGTTACTTTTTGCGCAGCTCGCTCCTGAAGGGCATCCATCTGCACCTTGAGTTCGCTTAGACGCCTGTCCATATCCTTCTTGAGCTCTTTGACTGATACCTCGACCTTTTCGGCTTCCCGACTTTCTTTCTTCGACAATCAACTAACGCCTCAATAAGTGCAGGTCAATGAGTTCTTCTGTTCCCATTGCATAAGGCGACCCCAACAAGTAAGCCGAACGCGAAAGCCAATCCGGTCACAAGCAGCGGGCTATCTTGCGTTGCTTTCCGAAATTCCCGCAGTAAATCCTTCGGGGCCCGCATATCTAGAATATCTTCAACTTCCTCGTCGGAATAGTCACCCTTTTTCTGTGTCGGCTTCGACATATGTCTCTATTCTGCTAACAATTAGCCCCAACAAATATGTATTTGCGTTCTATGTCAGACCAGCAATCAGCCTCGAAATGGCGGACACCTATAAGGCTGGAGCTTTGAAGAACAGGTGCATTGGGATGGGCACGATGCAAGACGTGAAAAGGCAGACTAGCTATATCCTACCTAGACTCAGGGAGGCTAGAAGACTCCCCTCCTCTGACCTTACGTCGAGCGTGGAAGACTATCTTGAAGTCATCTACGAGTTGATGAAAGAGAGGGGCTATGCGAGGTCAGTTGACATTTCTGAATACTTAGGGGTTAAGTCTCCAAGCGTTACGAACATGTTGCAAAGGCTGCATGGCATGGGGCTCGTTGTCTATGAGCGCTATAGAGGAATTACGCTAACTGAAAGGGGTAAACGTTTGGCACGCTCCGTGGAACAACGCCACCTTGTCATAACTCGGTTCCTTCGAATTCTAGGCGTGAGCGAGAGCATTGCGAACTCAGATGCCGAGGGCATTGAGCACCACGTCCACGAAGCAACGATCGAGCGAATCAGTAAATTCGTCGACTTTGTCGAGAAGAACAGAGCTTGGTTTGACGTCTTTGACCGTCCGGCAAAGAGGGGCCGACCTTAGGGTTAAGCGTCAATAACTCGGCTTTCCGAACTTTATTATATCCATCTAATTTTGCATAGGGGAGATTTTCCAAATGGAAAGTTGACCCACGACAGAAAATGTGACACGGCTATTGGGCATCACCAAGAAAGACGCGTTGGTACGTCTGTCTAGATTGCCGGTGCCTAGAGTTTTCTGGCGTGATTTGTGGAATTATTTCGGGCCCGCGTTGATCGTAAGCGTTGCGTATATGGATCCGGGTAATTACGGGACTGACATCAGCGGGGGTGCGTCCTACGGTTACAGCATGCTATGGATTGTTTGGCTTGCTGGAATAATGGCTATGCTTTTGCAATATCTCTCGGGAAAGCTCGGCATAGCTACCGGTCATTCTCTTCCGGAACTCATGCGCACATATCTCAAGAAACGTACCTACATCGTGCTTTGTTGGTTGGCTGCGGAAATAGCGGCCGTTATGACGGACCTCGCAGAATTCCTAGGGACTGTCATTGCACTGAACTTACTCTTTGGAATACCGCTTCTCTATGGGACCTTTCTCTCTGTTTTCGATGTCATTCTCATCATGGGCGTAACGGGCGGTAGGGTCCGCAGGACGGAGTATATTTTCATGGCCCTAGTATCTACGATTGGCATTGGGTATGTGTTCGAGATTTTCATTACGGGGCCTAGTTTGGCCCCATTGCTGTTAGGGTCGGTGATTCCGAACCTAGCTTCGACGGATCGGGTTCTAATCGCGGTGGGTGTGATCGGTGCTACGGTCATGCCCCACGCCGTTTTCGTTCATTCTGCTCTTGCGAACGATAAGATAACCGACCCGAGCATTGAAACGAAAAATCGAGTGATGCGCCTCCATAAAGTTGAGAGCATCATCATGTTCACTTTCGCAGGCCTCGTGAATGCTGCCATCATGGTAATGGCTGCTGCAGCGTTTGGTTCACGTGGATTAGCTGTGGCCACGATTCAGGACGCATACTTGACCCTTGTCCCCCTGTTTGGGCCCGCCGCCGCCGTAGTGTTTGGAATCACGCTCCTCGCGTCAGGGCTTTCATCCTCAACAACGGGAACCATTGCTGGTCAAGCTATGATGGAAGGAATGCTCGGTCGAAAGATGAACATCTGGGTTCGTAGAATTGTAACGAGGCTGATCAACACTGTCCCGACCACAATCGCCATTCTGTTAGGAATAGAACCGCTTTTGATTCTGGTCTACAGCCAAGTGGCATTGAGCCTACTGCTTCCCCTCCCGCTTCTTCCTTTGTGGAAGTTCACGAGGGACAAGAACTTGATGGGCCCATTTGTCAACAAACAAATAACCAGTATTCTTGCTGCAGTTTTCATTTTGATCATAATCGTGTTCAATGCTCTCTTGCTCTATCTCAGCTTCGGTGGAAGCATCTAGCGCAGATACTGGCCCGGTCTTCATAGGTTTCTTTGTGCACGTTCAGCTATGGCATCGGCCATCTCTGAAAGGCGTGCGGTGCCACCCAGGTCATAAGTTACTTTCTTCCCTTCCGCGATGACCTCCCGTGTTGCCTTGAAAATGGCTTCAGATTTCTTCTTCTCCCCTAGATATTCAAGCATCCAGGCACCAGCGAGAACCGTCGCAGTAGGATTGACCTTATCCTGGCCCTTGTAAGCCGGGGCACTACCATGGGCCGGTTCGAACATTGCATAATTATCCCCGAAGTTAGCCGAATAAATGCATCCGATACTCGCGACCAACGCCGAGATTTCTTCGGAGATTATGTCCATGAAGAGGTTGGTTCCAAATATGACACTCTGATTAAATCGTTGGGGATTCTTGATAAGTTGCTGTGCAAAATTGTCTATGAAATATTCCTCCATGCTAATGTCAGGATAATTTTTGTGGGCGTTTCTCGCTGCTTCCATGAAAAGGCCGTCCGTCTCTTTCAATATGTTCTGCTTCGTAATCGCGTAGCACCTCTTCCACCCGCGCCGCTTCGCCTCTTCAAAGGCCCTCTTAGCGAGCTTCTCGCTCGGTTCACGTGTAATCTTCCGAAAGGCTATTGCCACATCGTTCGAAAGGCGATGCTCAAGCCCAGAATACAGACCCTCAGTTGCCTCACGCACGCAAACTAGCTCCACATCCCCAAGCGGCCTCTTAGTTCCCTCGAATGTCTTCACGGGACGAATATTCGCGTAGAGGCCCTTCCGCTGGCGAATACTGACCGCAACACTCCGCGGCGTGTTCGGCCCAGCAGGAGTTGTGGTTGGGCCTTTCAAGCATGCGTCCGCGGCCTCGATCACCTTCCAACTTTCATCGGGTACCAGCGTTGCTCCACCATGTGTCTCCCACCATTCAAACCCAGCATCGCAAGAAAGGAATTCTATGCTTGTGCCGACGGCTCTTAGAACCTTCAACGTCGCATCCGCGAGTTCAGGACCTGTTCCATCGCCTTTGATCAAAGCAACGCTCTTCGTCAAAACTCATCCGAGCGCAACGAGTGGCCTCGATAGTTAAGTGTTGTTTTGAAAACTGTGCAATTGTGATGGCGGGCGGGGAGGGATTCGAACCCCCGACCTCAGGCTCCGGAGGCCTGTGCCCTATCCAGGCTAGGCTACCCGCCCCCGTTAGATGAGAGAGTAGGTTTTCATGTATAAGGGTGGGCACAAGAACTTTCGAAGATCAGCGAACCAATTTTAAGGTGAACGATGCCATAGCAAATAGCTGAACTGCTTCCAAAAACCGGAAAATTGGTCGCCTTGGGGAACATCCTCCAGCAATTTAGGGATGAGTGTAACAGCGCTCTTGGTGGTGCGCTGGAGAAGTCCTTCCCGGAATGGGTCGATAAGATCCCGCGCCTTACGGTCCCACCGTCCCTCGAATTTGGCGAACTGACATCCTCAATTGCACACGAAATCGCTCGTCAAAAACAGCTCCAACCACAACAAGTTGCCCAAGCAATTTGCGCCGCCATACCGATAAGAAAAAGCACGCTGCTGGCAAATGTCGAAAGCGTGTCAGGATACGTAAACTTCAAAATAGATTACAAGATTGCCGCCCCACAAATTCTTGCGAATGCAGTTCGAGAGGACGCCCGCTTCGGCATTGAGAAATCAGAACACCCGATAAGGATAACAGTCGAACATACAAGCGCCAATCCTAGTGGCCCCCTAACAATGGGCCATGCTCGAAACGCCATACTTGGTGACGTGCTTGCACGCTTACTGAAGGCAAGAGGGCATTCAATCAAGAAAAGGTTCTACATTGACGACATGGGACGGCAAGTGTCAATTCTCGCATACGGCTACAGCATCCTAAAGGAACCTGAACCTCAAGGGAAGGCGGACCATTGGTTCGGACGCCTCTACGCTTGCACGAACTGCGCGGTTCAGGTCGAAGCCACGAAGATGAAATTGAAACAAATCGGGGACGATCCCAACCACATTGAACAAAGAGCTGAACTTCAGCGGAACCTCGACGAATGGGTAGGTATCGCAGCGGAACTCGGAGCAACCGACGCTGAACTCCTAGGAAAAGTTGTAAACGCCGTGCGTGCGGAGCCAAACGCTGAGAAAGCCATTCAAGATATTGGACGCAGATACGAGCAAAATGAGAAAGAAGCCGTTGCTTTGCTCAGAAAGGTTTCTGAACTATGCCTAAACGGAATCAGGGCAACGTTAAGCGAGATGGATATCACATTTGATACTTGGGACTGGGAAGGGGAACTACTTTGGAACGGTCTGGTTGAAAAAACGCTTGCCAGGCTCGCTAAACTGCCCTTCGCCAAGAAGGAGGGCGCGTCAATTTCGTTGGACGCTAACGCAATATTGGAGGCCTATTCGCTACGCAAAGAATTCGGCCTGTCCGAGAATTATGAGATCCCACCTTTGACCTTAGTTCGCAGTGATGGCACAACCCTCTACCCAGCGAGGGATATCGCATATTCAATCGCAAAGTCCGCCGATTCGGAGAAGGTTATAAACGTAATCGCGTCGGAACAGACTTTACCCCAACTACAAATCCGCCTAGCACTTTATGCGCTCGGCGAACAAAAGGCGGCATGCAACCAGATTCATTATGCGTACGGGTTGGTTGAGCTACCAGGCGGGATCAAAACGTCGAAACGGAGAGCGCATTACGTGGCTCTTGATGACGTGATCGAACAGGCCCGATCCCGAGTAGAGCAAACAATGGCGCAGAGAAAAGATGAACTTGGGGCGGCCGAATCTAACAGGACAGCTCAGAACATAGCACTAGGCGCAATCAGGTTCACCCTTCTCAATGTTAACAGCATGAAGAATATGACATTCACTTGGGACAGGGTCCTCAGCCTAGAGCGCAACAGCGCCCCGTTCATCAATTACGCCTATACTAGGGCTGGGAGTATTCTTCGGAAACTAGGCGAATTCCCGAAAAATGCAGACTGTTCGCTTTTAACACATCCTCTTGAATTCCTGCTCATATTCAAAATCGGGCGGATGACCGATGTCTTCTGCGAAGCAGCAGACCAGCTCAAGCCAGAGGAATTGACTGGATACGTAAATTCCATGGCCGAAAAGTTCCATGAATACTACGAGAAGGTGGACGTAATCCACGCAGACGCAGATGTTAAGAACGCAAGGGCTTGGCTAGTTAGAGCCATACAGGTTGTGCTCCGGAATTCAATGGAATTACTCGGAATCAACGTAAGCGAAAGGATGTAACAATCTTGAGCAAGAAATCGTCTATGCTCAGTTGGCAGGGGATGAGAAGCTACTTCACGCTCGATCTTAGCCTACGAAGCCTATATGATAGGCTATTCTTGCTGCTCTTCGTTTTCGATGTGATTCTGCGAGCCATATGGCTCGACAAGCCAACGGGGTCCCTCATCTTCGATGAGTGGTATTACGTTAATGTTGCGCGAGTCATCCTCAAGCTCCCCCAAAGCATAGGAGCAAATTCGCAACCACCCTATGTCAATGTCCCTCCTGGCTTGGACCCGAACCATGAACATCCACCTTTGGCCAAATTGCTAATCGCATTCTCAATGTACTTGTTGGGGAACAATGGTTTCGGCTGGCGAATACCGAGTGTAATATTTGGTTCGATTGCGGTCCTTGTTTTCTACTTACTGATGAAGAAGCTTGCGACCTTCAAGATGGTTCCTCTCGTCGCGACCTTCCTATTTTCCTTCGATAATCTGGTCTTCATTCAGAGCCGGATTGCAATCCTCGACATCTTCGCCTTGACATTCATGTTGCTGGGGATCTACTGGTACTTCTCGGGCCATTCCTATCTTAGCGCGATTGGTATGTCACTCAGCGCTTTAAGTAAGATTACTGGCGTAGCAGGAATTCTCATAATTGTGATTTTACATGCGATAAGATGCGCGACGGGCCGGACGAAGGGGAAGACGTGGAGCGACTTCTTTTCGTGGTTCGAAAAGTACTTTGCAGTTTTTCTAGGTTCGTTTCTAGTATTGCTTACAATAATGGACCGGTTGTGGGTGGGTTATTCTACCCCCTTTGAACACATTCAATTTATTCTCAGTTACTCGGCTAATCTTGTATCTCAATGCCCCAACGGAATCATAAGTTGTCCATGGCAGTGGCTACTGAATCAAATTCAGATTCCCTATCTCGTAGTGAACGTCCAAGTTTCCTCGGCTAGAGGTACATCGAGTCACACGGCTGTCTCATTCTTGGGTGCGGCGAATCCTGCGATTCTATACCTGACTATACCTGCGATGCTGTATGCCTCTTACAGTTATTATCGGAAGAGGAGCGACCTAACTTTGTTGTCAATCGTCTGGTTCGCGGTCACATACTTGCCTTACTACCCCGCCACGATAATCGATCAACGAGTGACCTACCTCTTCTACTTCCTTGCTGCTGTACCGGCAATCTGCGCTGCCATCGCCCACATGATTTGGGACCAAAACCCGCCGAAACTAGTTGTCCTCTTCTATCTCGGGGTAGTTCTGGTTGCATTCTTCTTTATGTTCCCATTTAAGGTCATACCGACCTGAAATCTAAAGGGGCCTCGACGGGACTGGCCTGACCGAAATCAACAAATACGAAGATTGACGCTTAGACCTGCTTACACAAGGATTCCAACAGATTGCACTGTACAGGGAACTTTGGATAACTAGGAGGTGACTAACGCATGGCACAAGAGAATGCAGCTCCATACCCCACAAGGGCTCGAGAGCCGATTCCACCGGACACCATCCTGATCGGAAAGAAACCCATAATGGCCTACGCAACCGCGGTCATGATGCACTTTCAGGCAGGCGCTCAAACTTTGACCGTTAAGGCCAGAGGGCGCGCAATCAGTACAGCGGTCGATGTCGTCGAAGTTGTACGCCGTAGATTCTTTGCAGGAAAACTTGCAGTCCAAGAGATAAGCATCGGTACTCAGGCACTCGGAGAGGGTAATGACATCAGAAACGTTTCAACGATTGAAATCAAGGTGAAGAAGACAGGATGACATGGCTCGCCAAATCGGGCTTACGTACTGAAGTGAAAATCCCAATTTCTTTCTCATGTTTTCGGTTTACTGTCGAATTCGTACGCGAATTTGTTGAATGCCAAACGCGATTGGTGGAATCGACAGAAACAGCTCGTAATGTTCTCTGTTATCGCAGATTGATTAGTTCTCGCTTCTGTGCAACATCAGAATAGTACGCATTCTTAGTTCCTGAACGATGATTATGAGAAACCTGTTTCGTTGACTCGCTGATTCTTGACAGCTTTCTTGCACGAAATTTGAATAGCATTCGTTCGTGTACGCAGAACAAACACGAAGAATTGTTGTAAGCACAAACCGGTGAATGTTAGAATGAATCAAGGTTTTCTCAAGGACTGGGATAGGGATCAAAGAGAGCCTGTTTTTTCAAGATTCGGTGACCGTTTCCATCATAAACCCGCTGTTAAGGAGCAAATTACCTCGGCGCTCTACAGGCTGAATGTTCAGAAGAATAAGCTCGAAACAGCCGCCTCCCGTATGCAACAGCACGACAAGGACATTTTCGCTAAATGCATCAATTCTCAGATGGCACATGACAATGCTCGAGCGATGATGTATGCGAACGAGTGCGCAGAAGTGCGCAAGATGGCCAAGGTAACGGTGCAGTGCCAGATGGCCTTAGAGCAAGTCTACTTACGCCTCGAGACGATCGAGGAGTTTGGCGACGTTGCCAAAATGATGGCTCCCGTAGCGAGCGTGGTCCACTCGATTAAGAACCAGATATCTGGCGTGATGCCTGAAGTGGGTTTTGAACTTGGCCAGATAGGAGAAGTTCTAAGCGGCGTGGTTGATGAGGCGGGCGAGGTCACTGGGTCAAATTACGACGTGAACGCATCTGGTGAGGAGGCTCAAAGAATACTCGGCGAGGCTAATACCATCGCAGAACAGCACATGAAGAACATATTTCCTGATCTACCGAGCAACGGCTCCATGTCGCGCCAGAAAGTTGGCGAGGCAGGGATTTCTCACTAGAGGATTAATTCGCCATGACTCTGACCGTAGAAGAAATTGGAAAGTATCTAGGGCAAGCCTTTGAGGATCCGATGGGACGGCCCTCAGGCAAGCTAGTAGGCCTTACAGCGGATGTCAAAGATGAAGTGCAAGCCGTCCAAGTAGCATTGAGTAGTGGGGAAGTTACAGAATACCCGATCAACTCCGTCAGAGTCATCAACGGACGCCCAATCATACTAGAGGCATGGCGCGTAGAGGCCGAGGATCTGGAAAAGGAACACAACATCATCAAGAGAAGAAGGCAAGCGCTCGACCTGCTCCTAAAAGACGGAGACATTGACCAAACGGAGTACAACCAGCTACGGAACAGCTATGAAGACATAAACAAAGAGATCATTGGAAAACGCGAAAAAGTAGTCGAGACCCTAACGGAAGAAGTAGCAAAGCTTGAACAACAAATCAAAGACCTTCAAACAGCCTTAACCAACAACAAGATGCTGTACACAGCTGCCGAAATCGACGAGAGCACTTACCACTCAGTAACCGAATCTATTCGAGCGGGACTCGAAATTGCCCGAAAAGAACGAAAAGACATTGACAACACGAGGGAGTCATTGCAGACAATCGATAACTTAGAAGCCTCAATTACGACCACGGAAACCTCGGCCCCGCCAAAAATCCCTGATGTAGTAGTAATCAAGATGCGAGAATTAACCTAACCACGACAGGATGTGGTTACCTTCTCCATCTTCAAGAAAGTTGAGGACAAGCTTCACCCCGTGCCACTAAAGGAACGCATTGAACACGCATCCTTCAGACTGCATGCTCAACTTGAAAAACTAGAGCACATGTACACTCGCCTCCACCAACGTGACACCGACCTCTTTCAACGCTGCGTAGGCGCACAGCTTTCGAACGACTTGGGACATGCGAAGATATACGCCAACGAATGCGCCGAAATAAGAAAAATCGCCCAAGTCGTCTTGGGCAGTCAACTTGCCCTGGAAAAAGTAATTCTCAGGCTCGAAACCGTCGAAGAATTCGGTACGATCATGTCGCAGATCGCCCCAGTTATGGGCATAGTTAAGGAAACAAAATCGAAAATTGCTGGCATCGTTCCCCAAGTCGCCAGCGAACTTGAAGAAGTCAACAACATGTTGGGGGACCTAACCGTCGAAACCGGCGAAGTCACGGCAAACACCCTCCCCATAGAAACATCGGACGCAGAGGCAAGAAAAGTGCTCGAGGAGACTGGCCTGATCGCAGAACAGAAGCTGCATGAACACTTCCCAGACCTTCCAACCTTAGAAACCCCTCAAGTTGCAGTCCCCGAACCCGCAATCCCACTCATAGACATGGAAGCGGGCATCGATGATCAAGTCTACGAGTACGCAAGAAAACATGATGGCGAGATGAGTGTGGAATCATGTGCGCAAGAGCTCCATGCCTCACCCGTCCAAGTGAAAACTGCCATTCAAAGACTGCGGGAAAACGGAAAGGTCGTAATCGAATGAGCAGGACTAGTGTGAGTGGTTCTTGATGCAGCTCTCGGCTTCTGAACAACTCGAACAGATGGCAGCGAGATTCGCAAATGAAGCCGTTCAGTTTGATAAGCAAGGCGCAAAATCGAACGCAATCTCAAGGTACGAACGGACAGCAGAAATACTTCTGAAGCTCTGCACTCTCTACCCCGAAGCCCCCCAGACCCGCCTCTACATGCAACAGGTAGAAAATTGCAAACGCAGAATCAAGGAGCTTAAGGATGAGAATGGGCACCTTGATGAGCGCCCTAGCCTTGCACAATCTACTAGGCTTGAGCAGCTCGTATTGGCAGAGAAACCGAACATCAAGTGGGGCGAGATAGCTAACCTCCACGACGCCAAGAAAGCCATCGAAGAATCCATAGTCTTTCCCGTGAAGCGCCCCGACCTTTTCCCATTAGGTTGGCCCAGAGGAATATTGTTTTTCGGCCCACCGGGTTGCGGGAAAACTCTCCTTGCCGCCGCAATTGCGACTGAAATTGATGCAGTCTTCTACAGTGTTGATGCCGCGTCAATCATGTCGAAGTGGCTTGGCGAATCTGAGAAGAATGTTGCCGAACTCTTTGGTTCGGCCCACAAAGCGTCCAAAGAAAACCACCCCGTCATAATTTTCGTTGATGAAGTAGACTCGCTGGTTGGAATTCGTCGAGAAGAGGTAGGTGGCGAGGTAAGAACCCGCAACCAATTTCTCAAGGAAATGGACAACATCTTGGATAAGAAACGCCAAAGCCATGTTTACGTGATTGGAGCGACCAACAAGCCTTGGGCTTTAGATGAGCCATTCATTCGCAGGTTCCAGAAGAGAATCTACGTCCCGCTTCCGAACTCTGAAGCTAGAAAGGAATTGTTCGGCATTTACGCGAAGGACCTTCGGCTGGACCATGACGTAGACCGAGAAGTCCTCATTCAGAAGACGGAGGGCTATTCTGGGAGCGATTTTCGGGACATATTCCAAGGCGCCCAAACGAGGGTTGTGCGTGAATTATTCGAGGGCAACACGTTGAAGGCTCAAGGTCAAGCGCGACCCATCACGATGGATGATTTCAGAGAGATTTTGAAGAAACGGAAACCAAGCGTTTCAGTCCAAATGTTGGGCCTTTACGATAAGTGGTTCGATACATACAAAGCACTTTGAGGTAAGAATGAGATGATTGATGCAGTAGACTACAAGATCCTGGCGGAACTTGTGGAAAACGCGAAGTACTCCTTTGCAGAGATCGGGCGCAAACTGAGTCTTCATCCAAATGTCGTGGCCTACCGTGTAAACAAGTTGGAGAAGAACGGGATAATCAAGGACTACACAGCAGATCTAGACTTGGAGAAACTTGGAGTAGCGGAGCAAATCTTAGTTGGCGCTAGCTTCCCGAGAGACACCGAAAGGGACTCAATTATTGAGAAAATTGCGGCAATCCCCCAAACGGTGAAAGTTGTTAGCTCACTGGGCGAACCTGAAGGGCTTGTTTTCTTGGTGGGTAAGAACAAGTCGGAAATCGAGAAGTTGATGACCAAACTGAGATCCCTCAATGTCAAGATCGAATACACCGGATCAATAATACGAACTCTTGAAGAAGGAAGACTCGGCAATTTCCTGAAGATCTTGGCCAACGAACACGAAACAGCAGCGAACCAAAGCGGCGGGAATGGAACACTCACAAAGGGGGGATAGATAGTATGTTCAAAGAGAGAAGTCCGTGGAGTAAGAAGCTCAAGGAAGCAATCCACCCAACTCCAATGAAGCAGCGCATTAGCGAATGCCTCTTCAAACTGAAGGTTCAACAACGAAAACTCGAAAGGACCTCATATCATATGCAAGAACGCGACCAAGCGCTCTATGGGAAGTGCGTTTTAGCTGTTCAGGGGAAGAACACTGAACTCGCGTCAATCTATGCTAACGAATGCGCCGAACTCAGAAAGATGGCGAAAGTCGTCTTACATAGTGAACTAGCACTTGAACAAGTCACATTAAGATTGGAAGCAGTGAACGAATTCGGCCAACTAGCCTACACAATGATGCCGGTTGCAGGCGTTGTAAGAACACTGAAGTCACAACTGGAGGGCGTGATGCCTGAGGTCTCATTAGAACTCTCCAGCGTAAACGAAACACTTGAAGAACTGAACATGGAAGTTGGAGAAACTACCGAGAACACTTTCGACCTTTCATCATCCAGTGCTGAGTCGCAGAAGATCCTTCAAGAAGCAAACCTCGTGGCCGAACAAAAGATGAAGGAGCGCTTCCCAGAGCTGCCACCGATTCCAACCAGTGAAGCTCGGATGTAGCCGGGCTTCCGTCCCCTTCCTTTTTCAATCTCCTCTACTCTTATCTGCACCCTAACGAGGTGCAGTTGAACGGCCGTCATTAACAAGCTTCTGACATTGAGGTCGTCTGAAAGAAGGCAACTCATCGATATTACGGCGGAAGTGATGGATTTTGTTGAAGGAGCTGGAGTAGAGAATGGAACGTGTATCATCAGTGTACCCCATGCAACTGCCGCTATAGTCGCAAACGAACACGAAAGGGGCCTTATGCAGGATATGCTTGCCAAGGTCGAGGACGTATTTCCGAGATCTTGGAACTATGGTCACAACGCCATCGATGATAACGCTGACGCCCACTTGGCTTCAGCATTTCTCGGGCATTCTCGAATGTTCCCAATCGTCAATGGCCAACTCATTAGGGGGACTTGGCAGAACGTCTTTGTGGTCGAACTCGATGGCCCGCGCACGAGACGTGAAGTATGGCTTCAAATCATAGGCGAGAGTTAATGGCCCATATAGGAGCCCTTGTATGTCGTACTCGGCTCAAACGAAACCCTCCCAATACACGAGGGTGAAGTTTTAGGCCTCGTAAAGCCTAATAGCGATGAAAACGGAACTCACACAGAAGGAATCAAAAGTGTCGGAAGAGAACAACCTTACTTGGGTCATCGGTGGCCCTCAAGGCAGCGGAATTAACTCTGTTGCGGAAACCTTCGCAAAGGCTTGTGCCCGAGGCGGGCTCCATGTCTTTGCCAACATCGAATACCACTCAAACATCAAAGGAGAGCACAGTTACTATCGAGTACGTGCCTCCGATACGGAAGTTCGGTCGCACGTCGACTGGATCGACCTTCTCATAGCGCTTGACAAGGAAACTCTCTTCGGGGACTTGCACAAAGAGTACCCGTCACACAACGGGCATCGGAATGAAGTTAGCCCTGGCGGAGCAATTGTGTTCGATTCCGCTCTAAAGTTAACGCCAGAGGAAATCGGGCGCCCAGATGTCAGCTTGTACCCCGTCCCATACATGGCCGTATTGATCGAGGCTTTGAAGGAAACTGGCCACGAGCATGAGCTGAGCAAGTATCAGGTTATGACAAACACCGTGGCTTTCGGTGCGTCAATCGCTTTAATCGACTATGACTTCGATGTAGTTGCCTCGGCGATCAAAGAAGGTTTCACGGGAAGAAAGGCTGCCCTTGGAGAGCTCAACGTGACGGCAGCACGTCATGGGTATGACTATGTCAAGAAGAATTTCCAGGACGGCTTCGCGTACAAGCTCCATACGATACCGTCACAGGAGAAGCGAATGGTGATTCGAGGAGTTGCAGCTGTTGGAATTGGAAAGGTTAGGGCGGGTTGCGGTTTTCAAACTTACTATCCAATTACTCCTGCGACGGACGAAAGTGAATACTTAGAGAGTCACCAAAAGGACTTCAACATCGTTGTTGTCCAAACTGAAGATGAAATATCCGCAGTGCTCATGGCAACCGGTGCTGCGCATGCGGGCGTTCGTGCGTCAACCTCAACTTCAGGTCCAGGTTTCTCTTTGATGGCTGAGGGACTCGGTTGGGCTGGCCATACAGAGGCTCCAGGCCCAGTCATAATCCTGTGGCAGCGTACGGGCCCTTCCACTGGCCTTCCGACTAGGACTGAGCAAGGAGACCTGCAGTTCGTGTTGCACGCAGGCCACGGAGAGTTCCCTAGAATGGCAGTGGCACCAGGTGATGTAGTTGAATGCTTCAGCGACACATTTGACGCATTCAATTACGCTGAGAGGCTTCAAATGCCGGTCATAGTGATTGCTGACAAGTTTCTCGCCTCAAGCTACCGTACCGTTCCGCTATTTGATACAAGGGACCTGAAAATTGACCGCGGCCAAATGCTTACAGAAACAGACCTGGTCGGGAAGGGTGTCTACAAACGCTATGAGTTTACGCCACTTGGCATTTCGCCAAGAACTTTTCCAGGCACGGCTGGGGGAATATTCCACACAACCGGCGATGAGCATGACGAGTTGGGTAGCATAACGGAAAACTCAGAAAATCGTGTCAAGATGATGCAAAAACGTATGCATAAACTTCAGCTGGCTAACGAGTTAATTCCAGATGAGAAAAAAGTCAACTTTTTCGGCCCCGAGAAGGCAGACATAACGCTCGTGGGTTGGGGGTCGACGAAAGGGGCAATTCTTGACGGGATGCAGGACCTTGAGGCAGACGGGATCAGATGCAACTTCCTTCAAATCAGATACATGAGCCCGTTCCCCACGGAATTGGTGACCAAACATCTTTCGAACGCGAAGAAGACAGTGTTAATTGAGAATAATTACACGGGACAGTTGGGAGCGTTGATTAGGGAACACACAGGGATAGCAATGGATTACAAGGTTCTCAAATACAATGGCAGGCCGTTCTCGCAGAATGAAGTCTATGAAGGAGTTAAAGACGCAATTAAGAACGGCACCAAGGAGGTCGTGATGGCCCATGCTTGAACTCAAAGACTTCAGAACTAAGGTACATAACGACTGGTGCCCAGGTTGCGGCGACTTCGGCATACTAAACGCGGTGCAGATGGCGCTATTCGAGCTCAAACTAGAACCGCATAATGTTGCCATAGTCTCCGGCATAGGTTGTTCCGGAAAGACACCACACTTCGTAAACACTTACGGCTTTCACACGCTTCACGGCCGGTCCTTGCCTATAGCAACTGGTATCAAACTTGCAAACACGGCCCTAACCGTGGTGGCCGTCGGCGGCGACGGCGACGGTTATGGAATTGGTGCAGGCCACTTTCTCAATACGGGCAGGCGAAACCTCGACTTCACTTACGTCGTACATGATAACCAAGTGTACGGGTTAACCAAAGGTCAAGCCTCTCCAACCTTACCGAAAGGGCAGAGAACCAAATCCATGCCATCCACAGCGATCATTGAGGGAATAAATCCTCTCGCGACCGCTATCAGCGCTGGCTATACTTTCGTGGCGCGCAGCTATGCGCTTGACGTCAGGCACCTGAAGGAAATTCTGAAGGCAGCTATCCTTCATAAGGGTAGTGCGCTGGTTGACGTGCTACAGACCTGCCCTACATACAACGACATAAACACGAAGGAATGGTACGCGGGCGCCGACCTAGCCACTAAGGCACCGAGGTTGTACAAGTTAGAGGAAGACGGCTACGATGGAAACGTCAAAGACCCGAACGACGCGAACGAAGTAAACCAGATGAAAGGTCGAGCAATAAGCCGATCCTTCGAGTGGGGCGAGAAAGTACCAATCGGGGTGTTCTACAGAATACAGGAACCAACTTACGAGGATATGATCGCCCACAGGATGCCGTCGTACAAAGAGGTCCCACTCATCAAGCAGGACCTGTACAACCGAGATACCACTTCATTGTTCGAAGCCTTAGTTTAGGGCAGCCCTACCTTTTCTTTTCTTTTCCGTGGACCCCGGGCGTCGTCATCGCGAAGGGGTCCAATATTTCATCGAGTTGATGAGCTGAAAGTAAGCCCCTTTCCAAGACCACCTCGCGCAGTGGGACCCCACGCGTCAATGCTTCCTTTGCAACTTCAGCTGCTCTCTCGTACCCAATGAACGGGTTGAGGACTAATGCGACCCCCGCGCTTTTTTCAAGCAAAGCTGTACACCTTTCCTCATTCGCTTTAATCCCCTTCACGAGCCGCTCATTGAATACTCGTACAGCATTCGTTAGGATCATGAGTGACTGTGTTAGGTCATATGCGATTACCGGCATCATCACGTCCAGTTCTAGCTGGCTCGCTTGGGCGGCCATCATAACTGTTACGTCATTCCCAATGACCTCGAAGCAAACCATGTTTAGCATTTCAGCAATACTCGGGTTAACCTTACCTGGCATTATCGAGGATCCAGGCTGTACAGCAGGTAGGACAATTTCTCCGATCCCGGTGGCTGGCCCAGAACTCATCAGGCGCAGATCATTAGCGACTTTCGTCAGATCCACGCTCAATGTCCGGAGCGCAGCCGAGAATGTTACGAAATCGGCCATAGATTGCATCAACGCCGCATAGTTGCGTGCAACACGAAACTTGAAACCCGTGTATTTGGATAAGTTCTCCACCGCAAGTTTCACGTATCTCGGGTCTGCGTTCAAGCCGGTACCAACAGCCGTCCCCCCCAAGTTGAGTTCCAGCAACTTGTCCCCGGCACGTTCAACGGTTCGGAGGTCATCTTCCACAATTTGCGCCCAAGCTGCAAACTCTTGGCCTAAGCGAATCGCACCTGCGTCCTGCAAATGAGTACGGCCGGATTTCACTATGTGATCGAATTCCTCCGCCTTCTCATCAAAGCCCTGCTTCAAGGAAACAAGGGCTTCAATGAGTAGCTTAGCCATCAATACGCTCGCTACGCGAATGAAAGTCGGATACGTGTCGTTAGTGGATTGACCCATGTTAACGTGGTCGTGGGGGCTCACGAGCTTGTAGTCGCCCTTCCGCCCGCCAAGTATTTCGATGGCTCGGTTCGCCAGGACTTCGTTAGCGTTCATGTTGTGGGAAGTCCCTGCACCAGCCTGAAAAACATCTACGACAAAGTGGTCTCGAAGAGCACCGTTAAGGATTTCATCAGCTGCGGAAACAATCGCGTGCCCAACTTTCCTATCCAACAAGCCTAAGGACAGATTCGCATCCGCTGCAGCTTTCTTGACTAGAACCGTTGCCTTGACGAAATCTGGCAGCGGTCTTATTCCACTGATTGGGAAGTTCTCCACGGCCCTTGCAGTCTCTGGGCCGTAGTAAGCTTGCAACGGCACGCGGACAGACCCAAGCGAGTCTTTCTCGAGCCTCGCATCATCATTTCTCGACATGAGACGGACGCCAAGCGGATTCTAACGACGCGGCAATAAAGGCCTTAGGCCCAACATTTGGAATACAGCAAACCAACCATTCAGAGTCGGTCCAGAAGGCTTGACATATACGAATACTGGTCCAACCGGTAGCTGCGCGAGGTACTCAAGGCAACGCATCGCAAACACTAGCAAACACTAAATATGCTTAGGCAGCACACCGCCTTTCTCGTCGAGGCAATCGTACACTTGGAAAGTTCCGGTGTTTTCCTTCCAGAAGCTTAAACGAACTCATTCACTAGTGGGTATGCGGAATAATTATCGGGAGCGATTGTGCCTTGAGTAAGGAAATTGGCATTAATAGTTAGTTTTATATGTCAATAATTTCCGGTCGCAAAACTAAGGTCCTTTCTCTTTCCGTCTGGTGTGGAAGATCTCTTTCCGAGGAAACAGGTAGGTTCCAGTCGCCGAGTCAAGTTCTTGATCCAGATCTCGCGGGATTCTCCAGTGGCCTTGCGTGAACTTCGTCGTCCTGGCTCACTCTACCAGAAATCGCGTACGACATGCAAAATGTTAAGCTCTCACGAGCGGATACTTCTGACTAGGAGACTGAAAACAAAACGAAACGACATTGGAGATGATTAAATCATAACTCAACGACGAACCGTTATACTACTCGTGGGGGTATTCCTCGTCGGACTGATCGTTGGCTTGTTCATCGGCGCATCGCCAGCGTCAACTCCAAGGACGTCAAGCGAGCCGAATACCGTGACAAGTCTTGTCACGACGACAATGCAACTCACAGCCACCACAATCACAAACCTCCAATCACCGGATATCCTAGGCGCGTGCTTCTCACCTGGCGGCAACTGCGCTGACCTAGTCGTCTACTGGATTGGGCGAGCGAACAGCAGCATCCACATCATGATCTACAGCTTCACCCTGGAGAACGTAGGCGACGCGCTCATCCAAGCCAAACAACGCGGCGTAGACGTGAAAATTGCATGGGACGAAAGCGAGATGAATGTGCGAGGAAGTGAATACCAGAAATTGCAGAACGCGGGTATACCCATCCATATAGACGAGCGGCCCGGACTCCTCCACGATAAGTACGCCGTCATCGACAGCCACATCATACTAACGGGCAGCTTCAATTGGAGCAACGCCGCAAATCAGACTAACCGGGAAAACCTGATCGTCCTAGACAGCCAGGAATGGGGTTCAGCCTATGAACAGAACTTCCAACAGAACTGGCAGGCAACCTAGAAACTTGCATAAATGCCCTCATTAATGTATATTGACAAGTGATAAACCGTCAGCCCACTCTTGTTCCAAGGGTCTTTCAGTTGTCGCAGACGAAGACTAAGTATTGTCAAAGTTGCGGAACCCGCATACCCATAGCGGCTCAGATTTGCCCAAGTTGCAACCAGTGGACTGTTCCTCCTACTGAAGTATCAGTCGCCAGCGAACAAGTAGTCTCCAGTTCTTGGATTCAGAAGATGGGGCAAGAAGGACTATTAGCGTTGCTTGGGTACTTCCTCATGGCTATTAGTGCGTTCCTTCCTTGGGCGACCGTCTCAACAGTATTTGGGCAAATCCAAATGACTGGGCTGCAAGTCGCACAAGGAGTTCCTGGCATTATTCTCCTCGCAGTTGGCCTGTTTGGTGGATTGACAACACTAGTTCCGAAGAAGACTTCATGGACAGGATTCTCGGATCTCGCAATAGGAATTATCGTGCTGTGGGAAACAGGAGACGACATGAGCAACATTGCAAGGATCGCCGAAGAGGCTACCACATCGTATGTGAGGGCCGATCTCGGTTCAGGAGGTTATCTCGCGATGGTTGCAGGTTCTCTAGTGATCGTTGCAGGACTCGTTACGCTGGTCAAGGTGAGGTCAGCTAGACAAACGGTCAGAGCTATCAGCGCTCATGCCAAGCCAAGGACTGGCTTGAGAGGCCCGTTCCTGCTCAATGAACAGACTGTAAATGAAGAAGTTGGGTATGGCTCACCTGGTGTGTATGCTCTTGGCCGCAAGCGAGACAAGACTTTCTACCCTAGATACTTTGGCCGTTCTGATTCAGATGTCAATGCTGAACTAAAGAAGCATTTCGGAAAGTATGATGCGTTCAAATTCGAATACTTCGATTCTCCAGAGGCTGCTTTCACTAAGGAATGCGAATTGTACCATGATTTTCGTGGGCCTGAAAGTAGACTTGATAACAAAACCCATCCTGACAGGTCGCAAGGCGCGACGTGGCAATGCCCCAAGTGTAACGCGTTTGTTTCGGTGGGCGCTGCCCAAACCAAAAACCAATTCTGCTTGAACTGCGGTTCTAGAATCCCCATCGACTCAAAGTTTTGTCCTAGTTGTGGCACACAACCCACCTAATCAGAATGCCCTAGTCAACCCATGCTTACTTCACTTACTTCACTGGCAACCCCAACTTTTGATCCGACCAAAGAATTTCTTGCGAGTCATGAAATGCGAAATTAGATATCGTAGCTCAGTGTTTTTGATTTTACGCGACCTGCCGCGTACATAGTGACAATGCTTCTGCTAGCGTCGATGTTAGCGGGATTCTCGTCCGCCACGTCAAGTTACCCTACCCAGGTTGTCACTTCATATTCATATTCGACAGTTCCGATTTCCACAGTTACGTCGACATCAACCGGGCAGCAGAACTTACTCACCGACACAATTGCGCTTCAACCGGCTGGATTTCATTATTGCGGTGAATATGACGTGGAAGACTTCACTGCTTCGGCCGGAAGCATATCCGGTACGGTCACTTCCGACCATCCAATCGATGTCTATTTGGTTTCCAACGCTGTTCTCACTGAATGGATTAAGGCGGCATCGTGTGACGGTCCTAGCCAAGTCCTGTATGCTCGAACGCAGACAACCAATTACAACTTCACTGCTAACCTTCCAAGTTCCGGAGAGTACGAAATTCTCTTCCTTAATCACTCTCACGATTTCACAGCGAACATTGTCATTACCGTGAACTCTGCAGAAACAGAGGTAACCTGGACAGCGACGAGTTACAGCATGTTGCAACAAACCTTCTTTTCTACGGAGAGCATGTCTTTGCAAGAAGAATTGCAGACAAGTTCCTCGTCTGGTTTTGGTAACTCATTGTTGATGTTTGGTGTCATTGCAGCCATAGCAATAGCGCTTGTAGCAATAGTTCTAATGAGGCGAGGTAAAGCTGGGAAAGAGACCCCCCGAACTAAAGTCGGAGAGCCTGAGACTACCGCCGCTAAAGTCCAGGAGCGTGAGGGTTCCATGTTTTGTAGAAAGTGTGGCGCTAAGATACCGCGTGACAGCACGTTCTGCAAGGAATGCGGAGAAAAAACGAAGGCTTAGCAAACTGTGAGACTGCATGCTTCAGTAGCGATAGCATGCCTGGTGATACTGATCCTAGTAGGCAGCGGTCCACCTAACTCACATGCTGTCACGCACAATTCCGTTGGTCGATACAACTCCGTTGGAGTCGTTAACGGACTATACTGGTTTCAGGTAGGAGTTTCGGGTGAAAGTGACTTTGGTTATGGAGACCAGTTTGGCATTCCAATTACCGGTGCCAGCGTTGACATTAGAATACTGAGCCCCCAACCGACCCTCCATTACGATTCTGAACTGTCATACTGGGTCGGCATCAACCTTCCTAACGACGCTTTCATTCAGGTTGGGTATGAGGTTGATCCGCAAGTCAACGCTGCGAGGACCAGCTGGTTCTGGGAGTACTTTCTCCCCGGAACTGCAGCTGAAGCGACCGGCGGTTTTCTTGGAAAAACTGGTGACGTTATAGGGCCGAATGGAACCTGGGTCACGTTTTCGTTGACCTCCAGCGGCACAGTATGGTCTGCCTTTGTGAATCAAGAGGAGGTGGGATCAATTGACCTCAAAGTATCGAATTCCGGCACAAATGGTCCATACGCCATCGCAGAAGTCGCCAAGGTTCGCGAAGCAGGCAATGTTCTCGGACCGGTCGAGTTCAGAAATTTACAGTATCGTGACACATCATCTGAATGGCACACGGCCAACACCGGTGTCTCGAATTGCTGCTACGGTGTGACAAGTGACACGTTTGAGGGATCATATCCGTATGGTGTTGAAGGTATCCCAGGGGAGAATAATCATTGGCTAGCGGGCAGTGGCTTGCCCACACGTGCGGATGGAGAATACATTTGGCCTTGGTACCACGTCTCTGTGTTATCCCCTTACGGAGCGGTAGCAGGAAGCGGATTCTATGTCTTGGGTAGTTCTGTTCGTCTAGCAGTTGCAAACGTGAACTTGTCGAGTAACACTCGCATGAGCTTGGCCGGTTGTTATGTGAATGGAGTCCTCTCGAAAGATTTGTACTTCACCGTGACCTCGGACCTCAATTTGACCGCGTCATACGAAGAGCAGTTCTTGGTTACTGTAACCTCAGAATATGGCCGAACAGTTGGGTCTGGATGGTACGACAAAGGAAGTGAAGTTACGATCTCCGTTTCTCCTGCATTCAGCACAGAAGGAATGCTGGGCGCTATCGGGTTTGATTCGATTATGATTGGATGGATCGGTAGCTACAGCGGGTTCTCCCCGGGGAACCGGCTTTCTTTTGCTGTCAATTCTCCCGTTATGTTAGATGCAGTTTGGTTCGATTCGAGCTTGGCTATACCTATAGGCGTCGTCTGTTGCGTGATTATCATAATTGGATTGAAGAGACGCGTGAGAGCTAATACGTCCATGTTCTGCTTACATTGTGGCAGGAGGGTTCCCCGAGATAGTGTCTTCTGCCCAGAGTGTGGCAAGGAACTCTAGCGCGGCCGAGGGATCGGAACCTGGGGAATAATATCTCGAGATAATCTTCGAGACGTCGTTCATAGCAACTTCTACTTGCTTGAGATCTCAGTCATCTAGAATAATGGCGACGGGAGCCAGTCCTGGTGCGGATTCCTGTGACCTGAAGCAACCTGTCCAAGGCAGTGAATCTCTCCCTGGACCCCTTTCTAGGAGTCGCCCTCAAGAAAGCCAAGGAGATTGATCGGGGCGTCATGGTAGTCATAGCGCCCGACGGTGGCGAAAAATACCTAAGCACATCGCTATGCGAACCCAATCGATGTTTAGAATGTGCACAGAAATACGGAATCAGATGTTCGTATTTCGACGGAAGACCAACAATTGAAGCCAAGGCCTTCCTCTCCGAGCACGTATCACCATGAAGTCACCTTGTAGCGATTGGGATAGGTACCCGTTTGGTACTTTTGGTGATTGGGACATGTACCCTTCAGGGGCCAGTTGGCTCATGTACCGCCTAGACATGAGCGTTGCATATGCAGTAGAATCAGGCAGCTACGCAAATTCTGGTTGACGGAAGAACACGAATTTTCGGGCCGGGTTCCGTCAGATTCACGCTGTGATTATCTGGAAGGAGACGACACCCATGAGGCAACGTAACCTTGGCGTTTGGTCGCCAGTTTTCGGTACCCTGTAACAAAGCGTTTGGTGGGTTTTCTCCGTCTGCCGGAAAAGTGAAAACAGAATATTGTATTCAGCATCTAACTTGGTCTGGTCTACTGTACTGGGACGTACTGGCATATTTCTGAAGGCTTCTCCATGATACGGTTGATGGTGACTTCGCCTATGATCCTGCAGTGTTTGGCGATTTGACTTAGGTTCCAGATTATGATTCGAAGGCTCGCGGCGACGCTCGCATTCTTCACGTACGTCAAGACCTTCTGAGTCGCCAAATTTGCTAATCGTCACGAATTGGACTTCTCCGTTAGACCTTATTATCGCCAGTTGACGAAGATCCCTCTGTGGATCGATTATGGGAAAATGTGATTCTATCGCCATTCAGGAATGGCTTAAGAAACGATACGCGTTGCTTTTCTTGAGGATCAACGAGAGTACAGACCATGCATTCGCAATAGTGGATTTGCCAAACCTGCCTCCTAACCCAGTCGAACATCCTTTTGATTGCAAAATCTCGATAAGCACGCCTCGACAGGCGGAAAGAGATTTCCTCGGAATGTCTGACTTCGAAGAAGGCACAACCTTCTTCAACAGCAAAGGCTGGGAGAAACGCCTACTCGAAATTTCACGCCGCTAGAAATAGAATCCCCCCTGCTCTAATTTCACCTTAAAAAAGGAAACATCGTAGTTCTTGTCTGCGTGTTCCCCGGCCATGTCTAAGTATGCTTCTTCCGCTTGCTTTTCTTGTCTGTTCTAAAACATGCGGAGTTCAACGAGTTTCAATCTGGTTTCTAGGCCGCATCTCCTTAGCCTTCCTCCCTTTTGAAGAACCCCCTTGCAAAACATAAGTCTAGGTAGTCCTCAAACCACATCCACCGTGACTGAAGTTCCTGCAATCTCATCTTGAAAGCCAAGCGCTCCTCAACCGGTCGTTTGTCAACAAAGAGGAGTGTCTCTTCGAGTCGACGTATGTCATCTGACATTCTCCTCATGCGGTTTTCCCAGCCGTAAAGAGGATTGCTCGTTCGCTCGGACTTGGGCAAGGAATTGAAGTACCTCTCTTTCTCATTCTCGCTATGGGTGTCCCAATGCTTCATGAACTCAACGTGATCGCTCCACATATCACCAGTGCCAACGGTGAAACTACAAATTTCGCAATCCGTTTTTCCGCTATACGCAGCCTCTTCATACCGCAAGATGCGACCCAGTTCGCACTTAGTACAGACGCAAAAAACTGGCTTAGCGCTTCTCGGACCGTACACCAAATCTACTGGTGAGCCGCATTTAGGACAGGGGAAATTTCGTTTCTCAGCCAAGCCTAGCCCTTCCCCTTCTTCTTCTCCATGACGATCTGACGTACCAAACATGAACCAGGAGCCTAATAACGCAACGGAAGGCGGGCTTGAGAATGTGGATAACAGTCTGATCGATGGTCTGATAACGTCGGTGAGCATGACTGTGACATGTCTCGATATATGGCTTACAACGTAGGGTTGGGTTCTGGCGGAATACTCTTTTCCGTTGTGATTATCGCACTAAATGGTTTTTTCGGTAACCCTGACTTGCCTTTCGTCTTAGGAGCAATACCCTTTGTCGCCTCATTTGTTATGTTATCTCTTCAGCTCGTTGTCTTCATGCTGATTGCACGAGACAGCATTGGCTCTCTTTCAACATATATCAAGAAATTCCCTCAAGAACACGAGTCGAACTTTTCGGTCAGAAGCCTAAACTCCCGGGACGGTTTCCGCGTCAAAGAGAAATGGGAAGCGGAGACAGGGTTGAGAACCCCCAGGCCAGAGAGAAGAGAAGGTTCATCAAATTGACTGAACGGACGTACGAGAAATGTCCAGCATGTGGAGGACCTGTCGAATGGAAGCCAATCCATGTTACTCGAATCTACGATGTAGGTCAGCCTCCCACGGCTGACGCAGAATCTTACCTAACCCATAACATGCACGACTTTTCTCTCTGATCGAAAGCTTCAACATGCGGGTTTTGGAGCCGCTCCACCAGTTCCGAGACGGACGACATCGAACGGATCTCTTTTGGCATTAATGGTTAGTTTCTTATGCGATCTAGTTAGCGGTTCTGGGCTTGTCGGTGCATTCTCGCGTATTTTCGGAGTTCCTCATTCGTTAGTTGGGTTTTCTTCTCTGACCTCTTACCTGTGATAATCTCTCGAATGTCTGCTTCTAACGGGTCTTCTCCTATAGCCCTAAGATAGGCATTTATCACCGGCAATCCAGCGCGTATTACAGATTCAGAGGGGAAGACGGCCGCTATCACGTCACGCCCCTCAGATTTGAATATACTAGCAAGCTGACGGGTGTGCAGTTCTCTCGCCTGTGACAAAATTTCGCCCTTAAACGTCTTGTCGTAGTTTGTGTGTAAATCGTCTTCCAAGTCGATGTGCTTACCGTGTCTGCCTGCTCTAGCCCAACATCGCATCATCCAGAGTTTGTATAGTATGAACCCTTGAACGTGCGCTGGGTCGCCCTCTTTCAGCTTTGGAATCTAATCCACTCTCCGTGGTTTTAGATACAACCTTTTATATGAGCTATTACATGCACAACTTACCGTGAAGATTAATGAAAACTCAACTAGAGGGGCCACTAACTAGCCTCTTCGGAAACCCGCAAGGTAGAGCGATAGCGAAGGTGCTCGACCAATCAATCATAGTTGGAAACATGGAACAAACCGTCCGTATGCTCGCTGACTCGACCAACCTAGACTATAAAACTATTCAGAACTCGCTGAAAAGGCTTGAGAGATGCGGATATGTAAGAAAGAGCCGAAGGGTCGGCAACGCTCAAACCTATAGGTTCAATGTGGAGAACGACCTGCACGACCTAGTCCACTTCGCTCGAAAGGCTCAGTTAACCCCGTCACGAAGACGTTAATTTCCTCCTGGAGAGACTGCTCGCGAGATACGATGCCGAGATGAACCAGGCTAAGCGTTAAGCCGAGAGCTTGCCCTACGTTTGATGGAGGATGAGTTTGCTTGCCTGGGCCTTTGAGGTTGAAAGAGATTGGCATTACTGTGAAGAAGGCAGACGACCTTTCGGAATGGTATACACAGATAGTGACCAAGGCAGAACTCGCTGACTACGCTCCCATGAAGGGGTTCATGGTTCTTCGCCCCTACGGGTACTCGATATGGGAGAAGATCAAGGAGTGGTTGGACCGGAAGCTGAAGGAGTCGGGCCACTCGAACGCTTACTTCCCACTTTTCATTCCGGAAAGCTACCTCAAGAAAGAGGCCGAGCATTTCAAGGGGTTCACTCCGGAGGTATTCTGGGTAACGGAAGCAGGAGAGAACAAGCTCTCAGAACGGCTCGCGGTTCGTCCCACATCTGAAACCATCGTCAACGACGCCTATTCAAGGTGGGTTCGAAGCTGGCGAGACCTACCGCTCTTAATCAACCTCTGGAACTCCGTACTGCGCTCTGAAATCACTGCGACTCGACCTTTCATCAGGACCTCGGAATTTCTGTGGCAGGAAGGCCACACCGTACACGCCACGAAGGAAGATGCCGACAAGGAGGTAATGATGATACTGGAATTCTACCGTCAACTCACGGAGGATCAGATGGCGACCCCGGTACTAACTGGCTACAAAAGCGAGAAAGAGAAATTCGTCGGGGCCCTCTACACGACAACTCTTGAAGCAATGATGCCGGATGGGAAAGCGATACAGATGGGAACCTCGCACAACCTTGGACAGAACTTCTCCAAACCTTTTCAAATCAAATACCTGGGGCAGGATGAACAGACACACTTCGCCTGGACAACTTCGTGGGGCGTTTCCTGGCGACTGATTAGCGCTATGATCATGCTTCACAGCGACGATAAGGGATTGGTCGTCCCACCGCGAATCGCTCCGATTCAGGCGGTTATCGTTCCGATATACTACAAGACTGAGCGGAGCGAAACCGTCGCGGAAAAAGTTCGAACCACCGCCGAGACGTTGTCTAGAGCCGGGGTAGCTGTGCACGTGGACTCCCGTGAGCAGTACACCCCTGGGTGGAAGTTCAACGAATGGGAGCTTAAGGGGGTCCCCCTTCGGGTCGAAATCGGGCCGAAAGATGTTGAAAAGAATCAAGTTACATTGGTTCGGCGTGACAATTCACAGAAACTCGCCGTCAAAGATGACGCCATCCTGGGTGAAGTTCAGAGATGCCTGGACGAGATACAAAAGTCTCTGTACTCTAAAGCTAAGTCAGCCCTCAACGATTCAATATCCCAAGCGACTGACTATGAACAATTCAAGAAGACACTGAATGACCGCGGCGGGTTCGTAAGGGCCTGCTGGTGTGGGCGAAGTGAATGCGAGGAGGCCATAAAGAACGAAACGGGAGCAACCATTCGCACAATCCCTCTCACGGACGAAAAACCATTCTCAAGCTGCATATACTGTTCAAACACCGCAACGAAGGTCACATACTTCGCCAAATCCTACTAGCCGCTCCAAAGGACGCTTAACCCTCATAACAACGTTTAAGCGCCGCACAAGCGAGTTTACGGTAGCGGATAAGGTTTGACGAAGAAGAGAAAGTCCCGCGGACGAAGCAAAGGAGGCAAAGGGCGAAGCGAGATGATCCAGTGCACCAACTGCGGTAGGCCAGTCCCAAGAGACAAGGCCAAACGCGACACACAATGGGTCTCGTTGGTGGACTCGTCGCTTGCACGTGAACTTCGCTCCAAGGGAACGTACATCGCACGACAGCGCGTGGTCAAGTTCTACTGCGTCTCCTGCGCAGTACACTTCGGGCTTACGAAAGTGCGATCTAGAGACGAAAGACACTTCTACTAAGGTTCCTGAAGGATTCTTATATTGTTCAGTTGGATGGGCAAACGATCGCAAGCATATTCGAGCAGAAAATAATTCGAGAACGAAAACTCGCTTCCGCGTACTACCGTGCGCATTAAGGTTGGTTCTCGAGGTCGGCGAGAATGCCACGAAAGAAGAAATTGCCGAACCATTCTCGCATCCCTACGTCTGAGGAGCTTGCAGGCGAAGACAAAGCCCTCGAACAGAAGTACCTACGCCTGTTGGAGAAGAGACAGGCGATAGATAGGCAGATCATCAAGCTTCTCAACCAACAGCAAGTGAACCGTGATGTTAGTGGGATAATCAGAAGCCTGCTCGATGCGGAGAAGAAGGAGAAGACAACAGCGGCTGGTGTTTGAACGTGGCCGCAGCGCTGGCGCCGGCCGCGCGTTATAGGCGTTGGTCGATTCGAGTTCCAAGATTGCTTCTCTTTCGTGTCAAGGGCGTGGCCCAGAAAGAGAGATGGGCGTTAAGCGATCTCGTGCGTATGCTGATAGTTCTCGGTGCAGCTGTGAAGTGGCTGGGATTACGGGAGCAAGAGAATCAGGACAGGTTAGAGAAAACGGTTCGCCTGGGCGGCATGGCGGACATGTTAGAGAAGGCTGCTTCACATAAACCCCGAACGAGGATCTACCCTCTCGTGAGGGATGACGCGGGCCAACCCACTGATGTGGTCACGTTGATCCTTCCGGCCGGCTACGCTAGATTAATCGAAGTCTACGCAGCGACAAAAAGGACGTCGAAGAGCGACGCATGCACGACACTGCTGACAGTTGGCGTGGTCACATATTTGACGGCGGAGAACGCCCTGCTCCAAGCCATTCAACGAGTACGCAGGACTTGAGAGGGCAGCTGGGCACCACAAACTTGAATGTAGTACCCTAGTACTACATTCGCATTGCGTCACTGAGGTGACGAGCCCCGGTGTGCTTCATGTTCGGCCAGAAGCAATTGTCGTACCTGTACCTTACTGATAGGATGTGTCCGGGCTATCGCGACTAGCATAGTGCCCTTCGCAATTCCGCCGCCGTATTTTTCATTCGCCCAAACGGATGAAATCCAACTACGCGTTGTCATCGCTAACCTGCGTCTTTCGGGATCCTCCGGATCGTTTTCCCACCATTCTTCATAACGACTCTTGGGAATCTGAAGCAGGCCATCGGCCACGTCGGCAGTGATTTTGACTTTCCGTTCTTTCATTTTTTGCTTCGCAAGTTCCAAGGCTTCCAAATGGGCTTCTTTCGGCAACACGACGATCCGTAGCCTACCATTCGATACTTGGTTGAGAACTGTTACAACATCGTTGATCGGGATTGTGGCACTGTCCTGGTATTTCGCTAGTTCCCGATCTAGCGCTACCAGTCTCTCCATGCAAATTGGACATTGAAGGCTCATACCGCTACGCCTCGAGTCGCTCATAACAAAGAGAGAGTTTGAGCTGATAAAGGGCATAAAGAAAGTGTTCGATCCGGAAAGGATTCTGAACGCAGGAATCAAGATACGCGGCTAAGGCTCGTTGAGCTAGCTTAGGTTTGCCTTGGCTTGGCACCGTTTGGCACCACCCCTAGATGGGTGGATCCACCCTCTTCCTCGCGAAAGGTTTAGGCGAATTTACGGGAGTTTGGCCATCATGGGAGGAGAGTAGTGCGCGCACGCTTGAGAAGAGGGGTTAGGGGGTGGTGCATTTTTTGGGGTCCGGAGGGGCTGATGTTGGGTCGTTTTGGTTGGAGAGACTGAGAAGGTGGACGGGTGTCTCCACCCGCCTGTGCCGGCCTTGACTTTCGCTGGCGCCATCACTGTGACGAGCTCTTCCGCTCACTGTGAAAAGCATAAGCTAACTCCGACACATCAGGCATATCCAGTTTAGAAGCTTCCTCAAACATCCTTGTTCAAAACTTGAAATCCATCAAAAGCCAGTTCGAAAACGTTCTTCCTAGCCTAAGGTTTCCACGGTCAACCCGCCGCGGATAGCCTCCCTTCTTTCTTGCACCTCTTCTCGGGATAACCGGAAATCGGGTCCAACCTGCTCGACCATCAGTGATGCTGCCGCCGATGCAAAGAGGGCCGACTCTGAAAGGCTCCTCGTCCGCATATATTCTGTAATGAAAGAACCTCCATAGACGTCCCCAGCTCCAGTGGGATCTATGGCATTTCTTGTTGTGAAAGCTGGAATTCGGAGTAACTTGTTCCCATCGAGCAAGAGAGAGCCTCGTTCTGCTAACGTAACGATGGGCACAGCAGGTCCCATAGACTGCAACCGTTGAAGCCCGATAAGTGGATCTTTTTCTCCAGTTATTGTTTCAATCTCTTGTTCATTCGGCTTAACGAAGTCCACGACCTCGATGATCCTCCTAATTGCGTCCCGGTCGCATGAGTGAACGATGCGCCCATCGTTTCCAATCTTTCTCACTAACCCTTGCGGGTCCAGGAGGATCTTCGCCGACGATTTGCTCCGTAGAAATTGGATTAGTTCTAGGTCAACTTCACCCAGTATTGGCCCAATTAGGAGGAACGTGCTATCTAGGAACTCTTTGGGAATATTGTTTTGTTTGATTTTGCCGGCAACCCCTAGAACATCGAGGGTTCTGTTGCCGTTCCTGTCGTAGATGAGATGGAAACCACCAGTGGTTGGACTGCTGACATCCATAGCGGCTTGAATATTATGTTCTCTCATATCACGCGTGAACGTTTGCGAGAAGTCCTTTCCGATGCATCCAAACAATCCGACTTTCTTGACCCCAAGTTTTCTTGCGGCTAAACAGGCATTGGTGCTACACCCCGACAGAACTCGTCCGTTCGTTCTTGACCACGGAGTCACGATAACGTCGTACACGGGATTACCGATGCCAACGATTTCAAACGGCAACATTAGATCCTCGAGCATGCTTCGAAGTGTACCAGAGCCTTTGAACAACCGTTACATGGGACAATATGCCTGCAATTACAACGGCACCGGTAAGTGCCACGCCAATAAAGGGTTGAAGTAAGGACCCAAGTAGCAACAAGATGATCTTTTCTTGGCGCTCAGCGAGACCAACTGTGCAACTTTTGAGCCCTCCGACAGATTCAGCCTTCGCTCTCACGTAGCTAGCCATCACCATTCCAAATAGTCCGAAAATAATCCACGGCCAGTCCACTAGCCCTCCAAGACCCATGCCCAGGAGAACTGCGAACTCCGCATACCTGTCCAATACATGGTCATACACGGCCCCAAACCTGCTAGCGGACCCTGTGGCCCGTGCAACAGCACCATCAAGCATGTCGACCAAGCCGGAAGCAGCAAGACCAACCGCCCCAAGCACGGGAGACTTCAAGAGATATGCAAAAGCAGCTAGAAAAGAAACCAAGAGGCTGACGGTAGTGATCATGTTTGGGCGCGCGCCCGCCCTTCCAAGTTTGCCACCAATAGGAAGCATCGCTGCCTCGTACTTCGCCCTCAACTTGCCTAGCAGAAAAGACACCGAACCAGGGGTTCAACGCACAAACTTTATGGGCATTTCGTGGACTCGAGAATTGCCAGATCGTGTGGATTCTGAGTAATTAAGACGCCCCAAAAACCTATGCTTAGAGCCGCATAAGTGTCAGGAATGAGTATTGTGGCCGGTCTGTTTTTAACTAAACGCGGTGGGATGTACCCTACTTCATAATAATGCTTATTTTGGCACCTAGAATGGAAAAAATACACAAACCTCGCTTTACGCTAAGTTTGGAAGAATGAGGCTGCGAACAATGGAAACAGGCGAAACGATTCGAACCACACCAGGAATTGGACCGGCTTTTCCTAGAACCGTACAAGTGGTTCCGAGGCTTAGGCGGGCTTCGCCGAGGCATAGGGCGCGTCTCTGGTACGAGATTCTTCGCTCCATAATGGATGAGGAAAGGACGGAGGTTGCGGCGAAGATTACCCGAGTTCAGAATCATGTAGGCCTTCCCTCAGACCGTTACCGTGCCCATCTTCAAGAGATGAAAGCCCGCGGCCTGATCCAATACGTAGACTGCCTTAACAGTACGGAGGAAGGGCGGGCGTTCGTAATAGAATACGAGAAGCTGCTTAGGATCCTTGCACACTTCAACCTTGAATAGTTTCAGACCGAAAAAACGAATTATCGAGTACGGAAATTCTGACCTCCGCAGGGCAAGTCACGCCTCAGATTCGCCGGTTAACACATAGGACATATGTGAGAAGTGCAGAATCGGTTTGAATCCGTGAAGCGGGCTGCCCTCTATTATGCAAGGCGTAAGGTGGAACAATTTAACGTTCAATCTTTGAAGAACTCATCAAGATTCGTGCGTAGAACTAAGAAAGACGAATGCCCGTTTTTCGTTGCGCGTAATCATACGCTGGTAAACATACGGGATGTGGAGGCACAGGGTAATTTTCAACGGAGGTCCACCAACTTTGATAGTTGGAACTAAACTAGTCTGTATTTGTTAGCCCATGTCGTCCGAGAAATTAGATAGAGATTATGAGGGCAAACTACTCGCGCTACACCACCACGCGCAGCAATTAGCGACAGCCACCACAATGGATGAAATCATGAATCACACTCTTGATGCCATGGAGCTCAGCCTCGGATTCAGCTCAGCTGATTTCTCGATTGTGGATGCAGGAAAGAGATGTCTTCACCTCCGGGGGCGCCGGGGATCATCTCCATCATTTTCAGAGTTGCCCTTAGACGGTCCTGGGATCTCCGTGAAGACTGCGAACACAGGCAAGACCATCCTGATAGTAGACGCAAGGGGAGAGGACGCTTATGTTGACGATGAGGGACGTGCAGGCAAAGAGGCGACGCCCGTCAAGTTGTCGGAACTAGCGGTACCCGTAATCCTTGACGACGCGGTCGTCGTCGTCCTAAATGTTGAAAGCGACCGTCCAAGCGCCTTCACCAATGTTGACCAGCGGCTTCTGGAAACACTGGCGAGCCATGTTGCGTCCTCCCTTGGCAGATTACAACGCGAAGAAAAGCTACGTGAAAGTGAAGAGAAATACCGTTCTCTCTTCGATCGGATGTTGGATGGAGTGTACCGCAGCACGCGCGAGGGTCGATTTGTCGACGTCAATCCGGCCTTTGTGAAGATGTTCGGGTATTCGAGCAAGCAGGAAATGTTGAACATTATCGACATCAAGAGGGAACTGTATTTCTCACCCGAAGAACGTGGAAGCCACATTCTGGATAAAGGCCAGGAGCAAGTGCAAGCATACCGGATGCGTCGAAAGGATGGATCTGAGATCTGGGTGGAAGACCATGGTGGTTACGTTCACGACGAACAGGGAAACATCATTTACCACGAAGGAATACTCCGCGACATCTCCGAACGTGCGCATATGGAGAAAGTGCTCCAGGAGAGCGAGATGAAGTATCGGGCGATCGTTGAGAATTCGCCCAACATGATCGGTATTTTCCAGGATGGAGTGCTGAAGTACGTCAACAATGTTGCAGTCCTCAAGTTAGGTTGGACTTTCGAAGAGCTCGTATCGCCTTCTTTTGACCCAATAGAGAACGTTGTGTCGCAGAAATTTAGAAGTTTGCTGAAAGAAAACATTGGGAAGAGGCTGCGTGGCGAAGACGTTGCTCCTTATGAGATTAGCCTGACCAGGAAGGATGGTTCTGAAGTCCCAGTCTTGGTTAGAGGAGCGAAAATCATTTACAGCAAGAAACCAGCGATTGAGTTCGCTTTCAATGACATTGCTGAACGCAAGCGTATGGAGGAGGAGCTTTCAAGGTCTAGTCAATTCTTGGGAAGCGTCGTAGAGAATGCGTACGTTTGGCTTGACGTGCTCGATAACGAACAGAACGTCCTTGTCTGGAACAAAGCTGCGGAAGTCACGAGCGGCTATTCCCGAGAAGAGGTCTTGGGACACGGCAAAGTATGGGAGTGGCTATACCCAGATCAGGAATACCGAAAGCAAACCATTGAAACCGTCAACGACGTACTGCAGAGTGGCAGGACCGACGTTGATAGTGAGACAAGGATCAAGCGGAAAGACGGGCAGACTAGAATCATATCCTGGAACGAACGTGCCCTGACTGACCAGGATGGCAAGACGATCGGGACCATCGCAATCGGGCACGACATCACTGAACGCAAGCGGATGGAGGAGGAGATCAGGAATCTAGCGAGGTTCCCGTCTGAGAACCCGAACCCAGTGCTACGATTGAAAAAGGACGGGGTCATCCTCGTGGCAAATCCAGCAAGCAAACTGCTCTTGCAGGAATGGGGCTCCGAAGTGGGACAGGTTGCTCCGAAGTTCTGGCGTGACCTAGTTACCGATCTTCTTTCCACTGGGCAAAGCAAGAATCTCGACATCGAGTCTGGCGGGAAGTCATACACGTTCCTCGTCAAGCCAATAGTCGAATCGGAGTATGTCAACCTGTATGGGCGAGACATAACCGAACGCAAGAAAATGCGGGACGAACTGAAAGTCTCCGAAGCTAGGTATCGAACGCTCTTTGAGAAATCACCCATCGGCATTCACTTATCGACATTTGACGGAAAAGTCATTTCAATGAACGAAGCAATGCAGGCCGTCGCCGGATACTCGATTGAAGAATTGCAAAAGATCAGCATCGCCGAGATGTATGAAAGTTCAGACGAACGGAAGACGATGCTCGAAATGCTCGAGCGCTATGACACTCTCGTTAACTACCAGGCGAGGCTGGTCCGCAAGGATGGGACATCGTTCGACGCGCTGCTGAACATCTCACGAGTTCGATTTGGAGACCAGGACTTAGTTCAGACAGCTTGTCTCGACATCACCGAACGGCAGCGAATGGAGGCGAGGTTGAGATTCCTTCATGAACATACATTGCAGCTTAGCTCTGCCCAGACACTTGACGAGATTGTGAAATACACACTGTTCGCGATGAAGTTCTCGGTGGGATCTGATTTCTGTGATTTTAATCTTGTCGAAGGCGACTTGCTTGTGTGCAAGGGATCAACGGCGACAGGCAAATTGCCTCCAGTGCAGAACAATGGTCTCGGAATCATCGCGAAGACAGCACGTGAAAAGGTGACACTTCGAATTGGCGACACAAGTAAGGAGCCCACTTACTTGGATCGCAATCGTCCAAAATGGACGGGTCCGCCAACTATGCTATCAGAGTTAGCTACGCCCGTGCTCGTGAAGAATCAGGTCGTTGCTGTATTGAACGTCGAGAAGGCTCAACCAAATTCCTTCACAGAACAGGATCAGGAAATCCTTGAGACGTTAGCAAGTCATGTAGCTTCAGCTCTCCATCGGCTCTCGCAGGAAGAAAAGCTCAGAGAGCATTCTGAGCATCTGGAGGAATTGGTTCAAGTGCGAACCAAGGAGCTGCGCTCAGCTGAGCGCATGGCGACAATCGGAGAATTAGCCACCATGGTTGCTCATGACCTACGTAATCCACTACAGGGAATCGCAACCGCAACCTACAACCTAAAGAAACACACGGGAAAGCGAATTGATAGAGTGTCAAAGGAGATGTATGAGATTATCGAACAGGACATAAAGCACTCAGACAGGATCGTAGGAGACCTCTTAGACTTCTCTAAGGAGGTTCATCTTGACATGAAGGAAACGGACGCGCAAGCAACCACAAAGTCTGCCTTGGCGCACGTGAAGATTCCGAAGAGAATACGCGTCGTGAATTCGACCAAGAGCCTGCCGAAGATGATGGCGGATGCTGAGAAGATGAGGCGAGTGCTCATCAACCTGATTGAGAACGCCATCGACGCCATGCCAAAACGAGGCAAACTCACAATCGAAAGTCGAGAATCGGATGGCGGGGTCGAGATCAGCCTCTCAGACAATGGAACGGGAATGTCAAAGGAAACTCTGGAGCGGATTTGGAGCCCCCTGTTTACAACGAAAGCTAAGGGGATAGGGCTCGGCCTGCCTATCGCGAAACGCCTCGTGGAGGCGCAAGGTGGCTCAATAACCGTTCAGAGCAAGCAGGGTACAAGAACAACCTTCACGATCAGAATACCGAAGGCGCCTACGAAGAACAAAGAGCGCGCTTAGATCCTACTTCAGTCATGCCTACTGTTTCAGTTTTCTTTGATCTTCGTTATGAAGCAGATGGCTTACATACGGAGGGGGCAACGTAGTTGCTGCAGCTTTTGCTTTCATGTTGGCGATAACCACGCACTCGATTCCATTGTGAGTCGATTTCGCTCTGCCTCAGCCTATCGGAAAGGACGTTTATGCCTGGACGTTGAACAGCGATGGTGTAGCCCCTCATGATTGAAGCCCCTCTGTCAACCTCAATTCTAGCCGTAATGAACTCTAAATATATGAAAATGTAAAACGCGTGATTTATCGCAGGCTGGTAGGATCTTTAGGTCAGTGTGAGACCGAACTGGCCGGTTCGGAACAGCGTTTCAATATCGCACTCGTTAAATCGATTGAGGACTCTATCGAGGTAGTCTTGGGTAGAGCCACCTTTCCCGCCTATCACGTGTATGCTTTTCTTGGGCTATCTAGGGAGGAGGTCCCGGCGCATCTGCATGAGTTTTTCAATGCACTTACACAGTTGTTCGGTCAGAGTGGCGAAGTTCTTGCTAGAAGAACTGTTCGAAAGTTATACGCGGAGTTGGCTTTGAGTTTGGTATTGAAGCCAAATGACTCGATGGTTGAGTGTATTGAGAATGGAAAGAAAATGTTTCTAAAACAATCAAAAGACAGGTGTAGGGGATAAGGCTTGGCTGATTACGCTTCAACCGGTATTGCTGAGTTGGACAATATTCTCGGGGGCGGTTATCCTAGTGGAAGCATGATCCTCGTTTCAGGCAATCCAGGCACGGGAAAGACGATTCTGGCTACGCAATTCCTCTACAGCAGCGCTGCCAAGCATGGTGAAAAAGCGATCTATGTAGCCTTCGCAGAGAAACGAGAAGACTACCTCCGCAACATGCTCACTCTTGGCATGGACATGAAAGCCCTTGAACAGAGGGATCTCTTTCGCTACATGGACTTCATAGCCATGGATGAAACGGGCATGAAGGACGCAGTGGAGATGATTATGGAGGAAATCGATAAGACGGGAGCGAAACGGATCGTGGTTGATTCAATAAGCGTTCTTCTTCAAAGCCTCGGTCAAGCTGACACTCGGAAGTTCCTTAGTGGGTTCTTTGGAAGCATCGTGAAGAGAATGGGTGTCACCACGCTACTCCTGGGCGAGATACCTTTCGGAAAGTCTGAGACAAGTTTCGGCGTGGAAGAGTTCGTTGCGGACGGCGTCATCTTCCTCAAGAAAGTCAAATCCGGATTAGCGGACTCGTCCGTGTTAGAAGTCGCAAAGATGAGAGGCGTCTCCTTGCCTCGTTCATCATTTGAGTACATTATCGACGAACGTTTCGGGGGGTTGAATCTCATCGTGTTCCCAGTTAGGGCGGAGTTTCCTTCTTCGAGAGATCGCTTGTCGAGCGGTATCGAAGGCTTGGATAAGATGTTGAACGGAGGCGTCTTTAGGCGTTCTTTGACGTTGGTCGATGGTGCTTCAGGAATAGGCAAGACCACACTATGCATTCACTTTCTCATCACGTCAGCCGGGAAGGGTGAAAATGCGATGTTCCTGTCGTTCGAGGAACCTACGGGTCAGATGGAGAGGATGCTTGAGAACTATGGCATGGGTTACAAACGTCTGGGAGATCGGTTCAAGATCAAATCTTATGTGCCGGAAGCATTGACTGCACTCCACTACTACAGGTTGTTTAGGGATATCCTTGAGGCCGAAAAGCCAACGGTTCTAGCAATAGACAGCTTAACTGCGATTCAGCCCACATTCACTCAAGAGGCTTTCGTGGATTTCATGCGTTATATGCAGCTTCTCTGCAAGGCTGAGGGATTGACGGTCTTCCTAACGTCGTCGACTGGAACAACCCAGGCCGGAGAACTGCCCGGGGTTTCGATCCTATGCGACAATATTCTCAGTATGCGCTATCATGCGTTGAACGAAGAAATGGCGAGGGAGATCAGGGTTATCAAGACCAGAGGCTCACCCCACGACAAATATGCCTCGTACTTCGAGATCACCGGAAAAGGCATCGTTATGCATGCGACAGGATTAGCCACTTAAGGGCGGGGGCACACGCACAAGCGAAGTAACGCGGGGACAATCCCGACTGCCACACAACATTAATTTCAGCTATCGATTCAGAGTAGACGTTCAAACTTTACAAATGGAATTCCGAAGGCGTCTCTGAAGACTGACGGGCGGGCTTAGGTTTTCACTGAGCGCCCTGGTCTATTCTTCCAGTTTTTCTTTAATCTTGGTTATGAGGTCGGATGGCTGGAATGGTTTCATGATATACGCAGCTGCGCCTTCGTCCATTGCTTGAGCAGCGTTTTCTATTGACGGATAACCAGTAATGATTATCTGTTTGATCTCGGGGTTCTCTGCCTTTAGCATGCTGAGAAGTTTGATTCCGTCCATGTCGGGGAGGCGTACGTCAACTAAAGCTAGGGCGTACTGTTTCCTACGGGCTTTGTCCAGCGCCTGCCCACCACTTCCCGCCACGTCCACCAAGTAGCCTTCATCTCTGAGCGCAAGCGATAGGCTCTTTCCAATTGTCTCGTCATCGTCAACGAGTAGGATGGGAGGTTTGATTCGTTTTATGTTGGCCTTCGAGTCTAGCCAAGCGACAGTTTCTGGCAACGTCTTTCTGAGGTGCTCAAGCTTCTTCTCGTGTTCTTGAAGTAGAATTTCAAGTGCTTCTTTGGGAGGCTTTGCCTCGTATTGAATCGGCCTAGCTTCGTCTCGCTCCCTTGCAACGCCCTTTTCAGCGAGTTCTCTAAGAACCCTGTATACTTCGCTGCGGTGGACGCCAATCTCCTTCGCGATCTTTGTGGACGATGCTCTTTCAAACATGAGCAGATGATAGTACACTTTAGCCTGAATAGGCGTTAAACCGAAACCCTGCAGTTCCTCTAGCATATTAACCGCTCTAATGTTACTTTGTGACTAACAATATCACAAGATTCATATATGTGTTGCGCCGAACACGTACATGGTGTTATTTTGTGACTCTCGAAGTAACAGCAGTTCGAGCGCCTTCGACGATAGTCACGATGCCTGGAACAGTTCAGGTGGTTCCGAGGCTTAGGCGGGCTTCGCCGAGGCATAGGGCGCGTCTCTGGTACGAGATTCTTCGGTCCATAATGGATGAGGAAAGGACGGAGGTTGCGGCGAAGATTACCCGAGTTCAGAATCATGTAGGCCTTCCCTCAGACCGTTACCGTGCGCATCTGCAAGAGATGAAAGCCCGCGGCCTAATCCAATACGTAGATTCCCTTAACAGCACCGAAGAAGGGAGAACGTTCGTGATAGAATACGAGAAATTGCTCAGGATCCTTGCACACTTCAATGTTGAATAGTTTTAGCTAGAAATTGAAGCCCTAACGGAAACCTTCACAATTCTATCGTTCTGCGACATACGCCAACTTGCTCCCATCACATGCTTCGAATAGGTTTCGCTCGCTCCTCAAAGAGTTGAAGGACCGCAGCCTTACCCAGTACGTGAACGTCGTCAACAGTACTGAGGAAGGCAAGGCGTTTGTCATTGAATATGAAGGAATGCTCAAGCTCCTCGCACAATTCACACTAAACTGGTTTCACTCACACATTGTGATGTTAGCAATAGCTGGCCTACGTCTATCTTTCCTGGTTTCTATAACGCGTTCGACTGATTTTCCGCGGTGAACCGTTACGTAATCCAAGTACGTAACAAGAATACGCATGCGCACTCCGTTTTGCTTAACTGGAAAATTTCCGCTCAACCCGAGCTGTTGAAGGTTGAGCGCGATGCGGCATAGAATCATTTTCACTTTCTTGCTCGTCTGCTCGCTCATTATAACCTCCATCCCGCTTTCAAATACTGCGACTGCAAATCGCAACGTGCAAGCTCTCTCTAAAGAGTTGAATCCTGACCTCAAACAACTGACGCAGGCTTGGGCATTTTCTGGTCTTATCGGTGGCGAGATAATAACCGAGCTAAGCATGCAGCCACTCTCATCCGCACTATCGACCCCAACCTCTGGGAATTGGACAACTACGCCGAACGATTTCATTAATTACTCTAGCTCTGGCCGCCTCGATCATTATCGAAGGAATGAAACGTGGCGCGGGCTCCGCAATAACAACTCAAGTCTGCCATTACCAACCCACGAAATATACAGAACCACTCATTGGATTTGGTTCGCGGACCGATGGACGTATGCTCATTACAAACAGTACATTGATCCTCTACTAAATTGGCCAGAACAATCATACACTCAAATCTCCCAATGGCTTGGCCTAACCTTACCGCCTGGCCAGTTCGACGGAGGGCGCAGGGCAATCTATGTCGACCCAAATCCCGGCTATTATGCTTGGTCTTGTGAAGGCAATGAGGCGATTGGCTACCAGGTGTTCAAGGATATCCCAGACTGGCCCTACGTGGTTATTCCTCATGAAATGACAAATGTTTTCACGGGTACCGTAACAGGAGGGTGGCCCACTGATTGGTGGGCTGACGGTAATTCACCCTTCCCAGCTATGGTCGCAGTCCAAGTCGAAAAGCAATACAACATACCCTACTGGTCTCAACACGATGCAGGAGACAGCAACAGCCCCGCATACGTAATGTTCCGAGATAAACTGCAAGGAACCTATGGTTGGGCGCTCTTCCAGAACAGTTTTGCTGCCATGATGAGAGACGGCGTCAACCTAAACCAATGGAACTCAGAGTACGAAAGCGCCAACTGGATGAGTCTTCATTATATCAAAAGCTCCATCGTCGCCTACTACCTTAGCCAGGCTGCAGGAATCGACCTATCGGCTACACTAAATCAAGGCTCGGTTGGAATGCCGCCGCCAGGTTGGCAGGGTTCCTACACCCCGTACAAGATAAACCTCAGCGCCTTAATTCCGAAAACACCTACGATTGAAGCCCCGTCCGGAGTGCAACAAGGAATAATCCACTTCACCGTAACATCGTCGGACGAGTGGGGAATCAAATCCGTAATGCTGTGGTATTCAGCGGATAATACAACATTCACACCAATCGGAACTCTTACGGGTGGTCAAAAAAGTGCAGTTTGGAATTCTACCCAGTATGTCCAGGGCTTACAGAAAATCTGGTTTAAGGCGGTCGCGCAGGATAATTTCAATTTCCTGTCACCCCAATCAGTCGCAGGGCCGTTAACCGTCGACAACAACGCGTACGTTCAGGTCACTGTCGCATCAAACCCGACAGGTGTGGGGTATGTGACTGTTGATGGCATGCCAGTCTCGTCCCCTCACGCCTACACATGGATTGCCGGGTCCAACCACACGATCGCTGCCTCATCGGCCGTACAATGTGCTAATTGTCAGTATGTTTGGGTATCTTGGAGTGATAGTGGAAATCAGACCCACGTCATCTACGCTCCGAGCAAATCTGTAACGGTTACTGCCAATTTCAAGAAGCAATTTTTCCTCAACATGAACTCGAACCCAACGGCAGTGGGAGCCACTACGCCAACTTCTGGTTGGCAGGACGCCGGCTCCGCGGTCGCTATCCAGGCAACGGCGAGCACCGGACACGCGTTTTCAAGTTGGGCAGGTCTGGGTTCAGGATCGTACACTGGAACTAACAATGCGTCTAAGTTAATTATCAACGGCCCAATCACAGAGACTGCCCGCTTCTTCACCTTACCCTCTAATTCGACGACCGCAACAACTTCCACCCATACTTCAATTTCAACTGCTACGAGCACATCATCGACCGCAGTGGTTACAACTTCTCGCGTTACGACGATAACTAACTCAACCAACTCGACCGCCACGGTCTCAAGTGCTTCAACCTCATCCGTCACCCACTCAACCTCAAGCATGAAATCTTCCACAAGTACGGTGAGCACTTCAACATCCTCTTCGACTGTAGTGGTTACGACTAGTACTCCGACAGCCTCATCATTACTCTCGGTTAATCCTGTTTCTCCTCCGACGCCTGCGAATGGTGCAGCGTCAAACTCGTTACCCGTGAATCTCGTG